>Ga0209279_10000541_pt1 | contig 23956 bp, 36 predicted proteins | sample CoawatmetaG00DNA_3_FD_187508 | JGI IMG/M metagenome (GOLD analysis project Ga0209279, IMG submission 187508) | Marine microbial communities from the West Antarctic Peninsula - Coastal water metaG006-DNA (SPAdes) (version 2) | ecosystem: Environmental > Aquatic > Marine > Coastal ... | reverse complement strand
TCTAGTACATCTTGCTTTGTCAATGTGTGCAATTCATGCCATTTTTGACCAAATTCAAATCCAGGTCCAAAATAACTACCTAAATGCTGTGCACTGTTAAATTTAACGGGGTGCGTATATGTACGTGGCTCTGATCTATCTGTTATGTTAACTTTCATCATAGGAGTCACAGACAACATGTTACTTACTGCACTCCACTTACTACCTGGCGCACCAGTGAAGAATATTAATTTACTTTCATCTATCATGTGATTTTTTCCTTTTACTTTTACTTTTATAGTCTAATTGACTTATATTTTTCAACATCTAGTTGCCAAATATTTTGATTTATATACCAGACTTCCTTTTGTTCTACAAAGTGTACAACACTCAACTTTTCTAATGTGTGAAACAGTTTATCAACTTTATTCATCCTACCACTAGCATCATGTTCTACGTTTGTAGTGATGTATAGAGGCTTGTCTTTTGCAAATTCTATTTGCATAGGTAACTGATCAGCAAAGCAGTAACTCTGCATATGGTATCTATTTAGACCGCATGGTCTAACTTGTAATTGGGCACCCCTGAATAGTACTCTATACCCATCTTCAAATGGGTGAATACCACTTAAACTAATAATTTCACTAAAATCATCAGTATATGTAGCGAACCATGCGCCGCCCTCTTCCATGCACCAATTCCATTTCATAGCCACAAGACTACTGTTGTTCATAAATTGGTTGTACTCACATTTTTCTATAAACTGCATTAGATTTGTATCTGCGGAGGTGATCCTAATTGTCTGCATAGGTGTCTCTATATTGGTGTTTAGATATATTATACAGTATTTATATCATGCTGTCAAGTACTCATTGACAAACTAGATAAATACATATATAATAGGAGCATTATATCAATGAAGAAATGGTTTAATTGGAACCATCTAAGAATGGCAGAATATTACAACGGTGGGGTGCGCCAAAATGCCATCATACTGTATTTTAAACATATGTACACTGGATTTCGCGAAGCAGGAAAGCAATTGCTAATGGCATTTGCAAGCATCATGCATGCAATATTCCCTCCATTGTTTGATTTTAAATTATTAGAAGTAGTCATTGATCAAACAATTGGATTACATAAATTCTTACCAAAGCATCCCCTATGGAAAAAACTAAAAGATGAACTTGACTCAGATATTGACTGATGGGCATATAATAAACACTAGTGGAACGACAGGACCTGCAAAGCAGATTTGGCAAAGTCCCGACAAGATTAGATATGCCAATGAAATAGCATGTATCACACAAGGAATTACATCAATAAGCAAAATACTCACCGTATGCTCATTAGATCATGCTGGTGGTTTACTTGCACAAACGTTACCTGCGATAAGCATACACGCTCACGTAGACATTACAGAATTTAACCCATACAAGTGGGTTAAAGATATAACACAATACACCCACTCACATTTAACACCATCAATGGCAAATGCTATCATGTGCACTAAAACATTTAGTAATGGGTTATCACTAGAAGGTATAACTATTATGTGTGGCAGTGATAGAGTTCCAGCAACGACCATACAAGCGTTTATAAATATCGGTGCTAGGTTTATTGCCAATTGGGGGATGAGCGAAGTAGGACCTGTTGCAATTAATCAAACATTTAATCCAGGAGATAAAGTAAACTTCACTAAGAGTATAATGGGAGATACTACATGGTGTGACACACAAATTATCGATGGTGAACTATTTGTCATGGGCGACATATGTGTGTATGATGATTGGTTTGCTACTGGTGATTTAGTAGAATATGAAGATGGTAGGTTCTGGTACAATGGCAGAAAGACAGTAGTGTAAGTTCTTTATTTTGTTATAAAATCTCTTACTTTAACATAACTGTATTCATTAAATTGCAGATCAAATTTACTGCATAGTTTTTTAAATATATCCATATCAAGTAAATCGTCTACAGAGTCTATAACAAAATCATCTTCTGTTATGTTTTCTGTATAGTTACGTAACGTATTATTCAACATATCTGCGACTTGTGTTTCAGTGTACAACTCACTGATTGGTGTTTTTGTTTTTCCTACCTTAAAATTCCATGATGTACTCATGAATCTTTCAAAATCTTTATCCAATACTACCAGATGATTTCCATTAAAATAATCACGTGCTTCGTCTAATTCACTGTGTGTTACATATGTTAGCAATCTATTGTCATAGTTGATTGTGGGTCGTAGTGGCAACCCACTACGTCTTGAAAAATCCAATACAGGTGGTATAGTACTATTATCAACAAAGCGCCTATCATAGTGATATGGACTTAGTTCTGCATTTAATATATTATTACATGGCAACCACGGATGGTCGCCATTACCACTATGGTCATACCATGAGACATTATCGCAACTTGATATAAGTCTACCAATCTGATGACCCTTAGAACCCATATTCACATTGATTACAATAATTGGATTACTCATTAGAATTCAATGGAAACTCTAACAGAAATATAATCACCAACCTTGAATAGTTTATTCGTTTTGAATGATAACTTCATTTTGTTATATTCAGCAACAACTACACTACCATCATATTGCTTGATAGTTTCTGTAGTGTAACTAGTGTTACATTGACGTTGATTCTGATAACCAATAATCTTATTAGACGACTTCTTCTTCGCAATATCTGCACCAGCAATTGCACCAAGCAATGTCGCTGCATCTTTGCCTTTACCACCACCAACGCTGTTACCTATCAGACCTCCAAAAATCGCGCCTGCGAGGACATCGGCTGTACTTGCATCATTCGTCTCCCCATAGATAGGCACATTAACATTTGTACATACTTCTACGGGTTTTTGTACAATGACATTACTGTATACTGTCTGTATAGATTTTACCACTGCGGTCTGCATATATGTCTCTGCCGACGCTACTGTAGTCACCACGGTGGATAATAGTAATACACCACCTAATACGATTGCTCTTTTATAATTTTTCATTATTGTTCTCCCAGTTTATTAATATGCTGTAATACATCAACGCCAAGTACGCCTGACTTTATCTTCAATTTGCCTTTTTTGTTTAATTTGCTGACATAAAGGCGGTCTGTAAGTGATTTATATTCTTCAATTATTTTATCATAATCAGCATCATATTTAGCATAATCATAGTCATCCATATATTAATCCCCTACCTACATCAACTCTGGGAACATATCCCCAACATAGGTTCGTACTCTTGCTTCTACTAGTGCATCAATGTCAATAAGACTCTCTTTAGGTCGATGGATTCCATCACTCTCGACTGCATCTTTCGCTACTTGTAATAATTGTCGCTTGTTGAGACTAGTCACCATATACGGTCGCACAGTTCCCGATTGTACCGCACTTAGAATATAATCTGCTACATCGGTGATATCCATTGGTACTACAATTTTCGTATTGATTCGCTTAATTCCATCTTCGTATAATTCAGCTCGCATATATGTTACTTCCTATAGTTGTTGTTCAAATTTAATAATTTCTGGCATTAGTGCCGATTTGGTTTTTGCAGTTAATACAGTTCCATCTGGTTTATAGGTAGCAGTCCATGAACTGCCACTTTTAACAATAATCCAGTCTAATCTTGATGTCTTCAATTGATTTCTCCTATGGGCGATTTGCTAGCATGATATCACGAACGTATTCACGATCCATTGAATCGCCATCAAAATCCATATCAGGAAACTTAGATAGACGCATTCCTAGCGCCAACAGAATATCGTCACGTGTAGCACCGAAATCGTAGATTCCGCCTTTACCGTAAAAATCAAGAAGGTATGAGATAAATGTTTCAGTTTTGTTGTTCATAATAGTTGCTCGCTTTGATTAACTTACTTAACTATTATAGCGTGAAGAGCCTTACTTGTCAAGGCTTTTTATGAATGTTTTTTATTTAATTTGCGAACACATCAGTCGACGCTGATATGATTGTTGCAGTATACGGTCCGTTACCTACTGAATCACCGATTCTTGCTACTGCTGGGTTATCACCAATGACATCACCGCTAGCAGACGTAATCACACTAGTGTGACCACAATCCGCTGTAACAGTATCGCCCAATCTTGCACAAGGCTTGTCATTGACAACAATTGTCGACGAACCAGAAGTAATTGTACCTCCGGTCGTTATAGTGGTTAAATGCGCAGTACAAGTGCCGAATGTACGATCTCCTACTCTCGCTACGCCCTTAGCCATATTATGCGCCTGCCATCACAATACCAGAAGTTTTCTCGCTATACATCTTAGCAGTTTCTTCTTCTGTTTTAACGATACAAATAACACCGTTAAGTCTCATTGTGTATTTTGCGTCAATCGACGAGGTAAACATGAATGGAGCCATTCCCATTCCACCATCTGTTGCAATCAACATCGTAGGCTTAGATAAAACCAATGTATCAGTGGTCTCTTTATCAAGACGTGCTACCATTTCTTCACCGCTGGCTAGTTTAATACTGATGACATCGCCATCTCTGTAAGGTACTTCTATTAACATTCTTCACTTCCTTTAAGGTATTGGGCTAATTGATCATATCCGCCAATGACGGTTCCATCAATTACTATTTGTGGTACAGTGCGTGCAAGTGGTGCAATTGCTAATAATTGCTCACGTGTTACATCAATACCGATCTTCTTTTCTACAAACTCCATATGCTGAGTTTCAAGCAATACTTTCGCTTTAGTGCAAAATGCACAATTATCTTTTGAATAAACTTCTACCATACTTTCTTCTCCATAATTGTTATTTTATTATAATGACATACCCGTAAAGGTATCTTTAGTAACGTCCGATGTTACACCGCCTATAATATATGACGATAGTTGTACTTCTTGTGGTGCAACTTGTACTTCTGCACCAGCAATCCATTTTTGTGTCCAAGGTAGTGGGTTTGCTTGCGGTACTTTATATGGACAAGATAATCCCACTGCCACCATTCGCTTACACCCAATCCATTCTACATATTCACCCAATAGTTGAGCATTTAACCCAATCATTGAACCATCTTTAAATAGATATTCTGCCCATTGCTTCTCTTGTTCAATTGCATCTACAAACATCTGAATACATTCTTCTTCAGTTTCTTTTGCGATCTTAATATAATCTGGGTCGTCTTTTGGTAAGATCTTTAATAATGATTGTGTGAACGCTAAATGTAGATTCTCATCACGCGCAATAAACTTGATAATTTTTGCATTACCTTCCATCTTTTTAAGTTCTGCAAACGCCCAACTACATGCAAACGATACATAGAAGCGAACACCTTCTAGTATGTTTACACCCATTACTGCCTTGTATAACGACTTCTTTAACTCGTACAGGTCAACAGTGATTTCTCTGCCATTAACCTTATGTACGCCTTCGCCTAGTAAATTGTACCAAGCGGCTTGATCAATTAGAGCATCATAATTTACCGAAATGGCAGATGCACAATCAACGATTTCTTTAATGTCTAAGATTTCATCAAAGATAATAGACGGATCAGAATATATATTACGAATAATATGCGTATATGATTTACTATGTATCGTCTCGTTAAACGTCCATGTTTGAATCCATGTTTCTAATTCTGGTAGACTAACGATAGAACCGAATGCTTCACTAGGTGCACGACCTTGTACACTATCTAAAAGGATTTGACGCTTTAGATTAGATGTGAATATATGCTGTTCATTTGCAGTTAATTGCTTGAAATCATTAGAATCTTTTGTAACATCAACTTCATCAGGGATCCAAAAGAATCCCAATTGCTTTTCGGTTAATTTATCAAATTGCTTGTATTTGAGAACATCGTACCGTTGTAAACTTACTCTCCCACCTGGATCAAGAAATGCTAATGATTTCGTGTAATCCGCTTTTTTTGTTATATTAAAAATGCTCATATCTATATTTATATTCCGTTATATCGTGCAACTATCGCAGTCGTCGTCTATCTCACTTAGATCCGTTTGTGCTAAAGGATCTGCATTCATTTTATTAATATCAACCTCACCCTGTCCATCATATGTATTAAAGTAATAAAGATTCTTACCACCATAACGGTAGAACATTAACAAGTGCTTCATCATGACACTCATCGGAATCTTTTCATCTTCAAAATATATAGGATTGTAACTAGTATTTACACTGATCGCTTGATCAATATATTTCTGTAATATCGATACAATCTTTAAATAACCTTCTGGTGACTGTTGATCCCATAATAATTCATACTTATTCTTTAATCGATGTATGCCAGGAACTACTTGCTTTAATACACCATGCTTTGATTGCTTAATACTTACCAAAGATCGTGGTGGTTCAATTCCATTCGTACTGTTACTTATCTGTGCCGATGTCTCTGCTGGCATCAATGCCATCAATGTACTATTGCGAATACCAGTTTCTTTTATTTGCGCTCGTAACGCATCCCATGGCATACGCTCTTTGTGTGCTACCAATTCGTCTACTTCTTTTTTACGAGTATCTATTGGCAAAATACCATCGCTATATTTAGTTTCATTGAATCCTGGACACTGTCCTTGTTCAATCGCTAAATCGGCTGATGCTTTAATCAAGTAGTATGACCATGCTTCTGTCCATTCGTCTACTAATTCAAGATCAGGATCTGTGTAATTGGTGTCATGCTTTGCAAGCCAATATGCGAAGTTGATAATACCAACTCCAAGCGGTCGACGCTTTTGTGTTCCTAATTCTGCTGCTAGTACTGGGTAATTCTGATAACTCAATAATGCATCAAGTCCTCGTACTGCCAATTCACACGGCTTCTGAAAATCTGCTAATGATTTGATATTACCCCAATTTATTGCTGATAATGTACAAGTAGCAACTTCTCCATCACCTTTAAATATATCTGTCATAGGAGAGGTAGGTAATGTAATCTCTGCACATAAATTACTCTGACGAACAGGTGCTAATTCTTGCTTGAATGAACTATGCTCATTTACATTGTCTACATTCATCAAATAGATTCGACCAGTATTCTTTCGCTCTTGCATAAAGATAGAAAATAATTCAATTGCAGTAATTACCTTCTTGCGAATTTTTGAATTACGTTCAGCCTTCTCGTACAATTCTTTAAATTTTTCTTGATCTTCGAAGTATGAATCATATAATCCAGGGACATCACTAGGACTGAATAATGTAATGTTGCCACCAGTAATCAAACGTTCGTACATAAGTTTATTAACTTGTACCCCGTAATCCAAATGCCTTACTCGATTATCTTCAGTACCTTTGTTGTTCTTTAACACCAACATGTCTTCTACTTCTAGATGCCATAATGGATAGTACAATGTCGCTGCTCCGCCGCGTACGCCGCCCTGTGAACAACTTTTAACTGATGATTGAAACATCTTATAGAATGGGATAACACCTGTGTGTGCTGCGTCTCCATTTCGAATAGGAGAGTTGATCGCACGAATGCGCCCTGCGCCAATTCCAATGCCTGCCTTTTGAGATACATACTTTACAACGGCGTTTGCTGTTGCATTAATACTATCTAGACTATCATCTGATTCAATTAGTACACATGAACTGAACTGACGTACATTAGTGCGAACACCAGCCATAACAGGCGTAGGAAGTGAAATATCAAATGTACTGATTGCATCATAGTAATCTTTAACCCATTTCATGCGATTATTCGTATAACTACCAAATAATGTCGCTGCAATCATCATGTATGCGATTTGAGGAGTTTCAAAGATTTGACCTGTCACTCGATTTTGCACTAAGTATTTGCCACGGAATTGTTCCATGCCTACATATGCGATATCTTCGTCACGATAATGCTTGATGTAATTGTTTAGTTGGTCAATCTCGTCTGACGAATATAATGAAAGAATTTCATCATCATAATACCCACGTTCAATATTATCTTCTATAACATTAATCAAGTGTGCAGGTTTAAAGTCATTGTACACTTGCTTGCGCAAATGATAATTGATTAATCGTCCTGCTACCCATTGATAGTTTGGTGTTTCTTCGGTGATTAAATCTGCTGCTGCTTTAATTAATGTTTCTTGAATTTCGTTAGTTGTGATTCCGTTAAAAAACTGAATACTACTTTTGATTTCCACTTCCGACGGACTAACACCTGCAATATCGTTGCAAGCATAAAACACAACCTTGTGTAATTTATCCAAGTCAAGTGGTTCTCTAGCGCCGTTGCGCTTTTGTACCATGATTTCCTTCATTTATATCCTTACCCGTTTGGTTTCAATATTACTATTATTTTACTAAGTCGTCTGAATACCATGTATTCAAAATTTCACATTTATCTAATACGGACACTTTATCTACTATACCATAATTATGATTTAGTATATATTCGTCGTTTAACCGTATTACTAGTCCCACTCGCGATTTTCCTGCATCCTGTACTAATAGTATATCACAAGACCAATCACATAACTCTAGTGTGTATGCCATTCCAAGCGCAATCACATTTTCATCATATAGACCATTCCATAATAAATCCCAAGGGTTGGGCCATTCTTCTGAATTGTATGGGTCTATTACTCTATTAGACAGTGGTGCTAAACGCCACCAATCTACTAGAGTTTGTAAAAATTCTTCATTAGATGTATCATCTAACTTGTTCAACTCGGTACGAAATGCTTTCCACTCCGTGAGTCTTTCTTTTGGCATTAATTGCCATATTGTATTTACACTCATACTTATACTGTCGCTTTGAAGTTGTCAGTTAACCATGATAAGTTTGCAATTTCAGTATCAGTTGTAGTATATTGAAGTGTATATATACCATTCTCTATGCTGCCAGTGAATGCGTGATCTAATAAACTACCTACAGTAGTTGCATCAGTTGTGTAATTATCTGAAATTGTGTGAGTGTTGGGAGTGTTTGCTGCATTAACTGCAATACTCAATACACCTTTACGAATATGTCCTACGGCATTCCGCAATGAATATCGTATGTCTACGTTATCATATCTAGTTACATCAAATGAGATAGTAGCAATATTCGCATCGGTTGCTGGACCAGTAATGCCCACAAGACCAGGAATATCTAAGCCTACATCTGGTTCAAATAGAAAGATTTCTGAATTATGATATAATTGAATATTACCTGTTCCGACAGGTGGTGCAACTGTAAACGTAACTACAAAATTATTTGTGGTATAATTAGTTGTCTCCACACCATCTACATATATTTTGTATGAAGTACCATGCGCCTCATCTAAATCAACACCAAAATTGTGTTCGACTGTCGAGCCGTCACCATTAAGAGATGATACTGTATTACCAATGAATAATCGTTTTGCATCTAATGCATATCCTAATTCACCAGCCAGTAATATAGGAAGATCTGCTAGATTTCCTTTTCGTTGTTGCTGTAATTTTGTTTCAGTTGTCATTGTATTAACCTTTTTTAGTATATGTATTTATTAAAATACGATCGCCAAATCATAAGAAATTGTAGTATTCTTCCAATCTTTTTGCCCATTTGAGTTCCCATTCTGCGAACTCACCAATCTGCATTTCAAACAATTGCCATTGACCTTCTCTGCTACACATGAAGATAGCAACGTCTTTTATGTCAGTTCCATACATTTCATTGTGTGCCAACGCATACGCAGTACATTGTAGAAAATAATCACCAATCCATTCACGTCTCTTAGGCTTATTAGTCTGCTTAAAATCCATTACAGTAGGCTTACCTTTCCACACGCCTAATAAATCTGCTGATCCTGCATATAATTGGGGATAGCATAGACTAACTTCTGCTCCCCATACTTCATCCAGTTCAGCATCAATATTCTTGATTACAACATCAGCCATCATACGAGATTGAAGTAATGTTTTACCAGTTTCTTCATTACCCACGTATTCTTCATTTTTAACATATGATTCTAGCATAGCGTGCATCTGAGTGCCCACCATTGATGCTTCAGTCACTATTTGTTGGGCGGCTTCATCACCTACACGTTTTTTCCAATCAGATAACATCTTTCGATCGCGTGCTGGTTTTGTTGCAGACAAGACTGTAGTGACACTGGGGACAGGTTCACCATAGGGGTTCTTATATAAACGTTGACCGTTTACAGAAGTTCGGATTAATTCGCTATAAGCGTAAGGGGTTTTAATATTTACCATAGAGATATTATACTATCATAATACCCCTATGTCAAGTGTTATTTACTGATTACCAGTAAATATACCACGAAAATGTGTTACTTGTTACCGTATTTGTGATACGCTCGATCTTATAACCGAGGTTGCTGAAATGCTTGATGACTGAATCCATATCTGAGTATGTTGCGCGATTCGTTTCAGTACCTTGCCATACATTAAAGTAACTAACACTTGATGGATTAGTTGCTGTTGACGTACCTGCTGCTAATCCCAAACTAGTATTGGCAGTACCTGCACCAATTGTATATTGCCAATCGGTAGTACCAGAAACAGTTATCTTTAATCGCAGTTGATCGCTTTCTTTATATGCAAGAACATTTGGAATTGCTGCATCATTTATGTCTGCAATTACCGCATTCAGACTTGTACCAGTTGTACCTAATACAACAGTTACTCCCTCAATGATGACAGTAGTAGAATTAACAATTGTGGGAGTCGTAACTGTTCCCGACACAACTACATCTGGTGTAGATTCTGTCATAACTGTCCCATCAGACACAGTTGTTTCATATAGCCCAGAAACCGAATCTGCAATAATTGCTTTCATTATTGATTCAGTCTCATTGAAGATAGTTAAATCTTGATTGCTGTTTGCTCTTGCCTGGGATGCATTTAATCCTACACTCATGTTATATGTCCTTTTTAACTTGCTTTCTTGCCATTTTATCTATGTGCTTGTCTTGTTGATCTTTACTTGGTTCGGATGATGTTTTACCATCTCTGCCAAAGAATACAACATCATCTTTGATATTATCAATTATAGGAATGGTATCCAATAAATCAAACAATACTGAATGATCGATCTCATTCCCCATATTGGCAAGAGATTTTGCCAATGTGTCGATACTCAAACTAGACATACCTTCTGCTGCTGCAACTGAAATAATATCAATGATAATTGATTTAACATCACTGGTATCTTCAACTACGATTTCAGAAAAACGCATTTTAGTTTCTCAACGTAGCAAATGCTTGCTTTAGCAATTCTTTGCTGACTTGTCCATCTTGTTGTGCTTCTTTAACCATGCGCATTGCAGAAATATACTTATCTTCTTTCATTTCGCGACCAATTGGATTCTCTGCACCAGATGCTGCATCAACGCCTTCAAAGTCATCGCCAATTTCTAATTCATCATCAGCGAACTCGTCGCCCATGTCTAACTCGTCACCGAAATCAGTATCAAGTGTATCCATTGATCCACCAGATTCAACTGGCTGTCCCTGTGCAACTAGTAATGCGTTAGTAACTTCACTGTTAGCAGATTTAACCGCTTCTAGTGCTGCACCAATTGCTGCTTCTGATGCCATAGTGAATGCTTCTGCTTCTGCTGTGCCTACTTCTTCTTTCATAGCATTGGTGATGGACATAAGGTCTTCAACTTGCATACTTGCTAAGTTTTCAGCCATTTTTTGTAAGTCATCTGCCATTTGCTTAGCAGCAAGTAATACTTCTGCTTGATCTAAATCTTGTGATTCTTGTAATTTCATTTTAGTACCTTGGGTTGTTTTTGCTACTTCGCTTAGTACCATATTGATACCTTCTGATATTAGAAGTAACTTTTGAAAATCTTTCGCACTAACATCTACGCCAGATTCGCGTAATAATGTGATACGAGTATTAGTTGTTTCTTGAATCTTAACCAGTTTTGCTGGCTGCATTCCGAAATTGAATTTAATATCAAAAACTTCGTTCAAGGCTTTAGTTAACTTGGAAAATTTGTCTTCTTGCAAATCGTGTAAAATCATTTTAGTGCTCCATTAAAATTATATATTATAATGTATTTATACAAAAACTAAATTACAACTTAACTTAATTAAGTTGTAACTCAGTATAATTGAATTAAAATATATTTATGTGAATTGAGGTGTGCCCTTGGGCGATATATTGGTGTTGCAGTTGTTATTTATAATAATTTTTTGATTGCAATCTTCATCTTATGCATCTTATCAGTTGCAACACTATGCTTTGCGGCTGCTATGTCTGATTCAATACTTTCAGTCAATGTTTTCTGTCGTCTTTTTTGCAATGCTGCTTCTTCTAGTGCAGATGCATATCGTGCATCATAATCAATAATGGATTTAGATTTGCTTGTATCATTCTTGAATAATTCATTCTTGATGATTGCCATTGCTGACTCAAATAATGCTAAATTTTCATATTTACGAATACCATTCTCTGTAACCGTATAATAAGTCTTTGCATAACCAGATATATTGTGCTTCTCTAATACAACATTGAACTTATCAATGCCCACACTCTCTGGTGATACTTTCTTAACCGATTCAGTTACAATATTACTTGCTGCTGATTCAGTTGCATCTTGTACTTTATGTAACTTAGCCAAAATATTATACATCTCTGTAGCATCTTGACTAATATTAGTTGGTACTGAATTGCCAGTTGCATCAATTACAGGTGCTGATTTGTTATTCGTAGCATTCTCTAAATTTTGCAATATTTTAAGCATGTCCTGCGATTCTTGATTCATTATAAACTGCCTCTAAGTCTCTTAAAATATACCTTACCTTCTCTTACTACTCTAGTAAGAACGCCTTTCGATACTAATGATTTAGCAACAAATGCTTCACGCTCAGTAAAATCTGATTTACATGTTTCTTCAACAATCTTATCATATACTTTATATTCAGTATTTGATAATATGATTGAGATTCCTCCAGGACACTCGACAAGTTTCATTACTTTAGACCTGCGAGTTTCTTTAATTTTTCAATAGCACTTGCATTATCACCAACTGCGCCTGCATTGCTTGCTGATGCATCTGAGTTTGCGTCTTGCTGTACATCATCAGGATCAGTAGATGTCGTACGACCAGTAGATACCGTGTCACTGCCGTATGCTGCGTTTCCGCCGGGTGCACCTGCTACCTTACGCTCTTCAATAGTCTCTTCGTTGCGCTGAGATTTCTGATGAGCATTATACTCTTTACGACGAGCATCATGTTCTTTCTTTTCAGCAGGAGTCATTTGAGATACGAACTTCTTTGATTCGTCATACCTATCTGATGAAGTCTTTGACAGTGCGCTGGGATGACCCGCCTTTGGTGGCGTAGTTGTTGTTGCAGGAGTTGATTTGCCCGCCAAACTTCTTACAGTCAAACCTAGCGCGACTCTGCCAATTGCTCCGATAATCGGTAACATTTCGTCTAATTGTTCTTCATCGTCGCGCTCATTTTTTAAATTTGCTACAACGCCAGGAGATTGCATCTCTTGCATTCTGCTATCTTTGTCATGCTGTGCGTACTCTTCATACGACATATAGTAATCAGTATCTGGATCATAGTATAGACCTTCTGTTGCATCATAATATACTACTTTACCAGATCGCAACATAAACGGACCTTCTAAACCATTGCGCTCTTGATAACGCTCTTTATCCATTGATGGAAGCACTGTATACCCTTCATCGAGATCTAGAGTGATATACTTAGTAAATAGATCATTGTCATTTGTCTTTAGTGCTGTAGTTAATTGCAATGTACCAGAGAAATTCAAGTCTCTTAGATCTGCACTGATCTGTTCATCAGTTAATTCTACACCAAACTGCTCTAGTGCATAATCGCGCACTGTATGTATAATACTATTGTTCTTGATTTCCATTATCGTCTCGATTTGTTTAATTGTTTTACGATTTTACTCGTTGGATTGACGCGCTTTGTCTTTTGCGCTTTTTTCGTCATCCTAGCACCCTTAGATGCTTTTGTCTTTTTCATTAAGAATCGTTTTTTAATATCAATTGGTGCGGCACATTGCTGAGGACTTGATACAACTCTACCTTTACGCTTCCCTACGGTACATCTAAATTTCTTAACAACCTTATTTCCTCTCTTAGCAAAGACTACCTTTGATTCGGAAATAACTGTATTGTATGCTTCATTAAGTATCATCTTCTATCCGATCCCTGCTATTGGAGTCATTGACTGTAAATTTATCATCAACATACCAACAACTGATATTAAACCTACAATAACCGTTCCTGCTGCTGCTACAATCAATCTCATATTGTTATCTTTGCCTAAACGATTTCTCTCAATCATATCAGACATATTATCTGATATTTGATCGACTTTCTTTTCTAATCGTTCAGTACTATCATCTAACTTTTCTTCTATTCGTTTATTGGAATCGTTAACTTTCGCTTCCAAATTAGTAAATTTTTCTTCTAACACGCGATACCTCTCTGCACATAAATCCACATGGGCTTCGAGATTTTCACGCTCTAATCTTGACTGACGTATTGACATAATTGATTCCATACTATCTGCGTCTTCAAAAGAGCTGATTTTCATTCTTGGGACGCTCTGCGTCTCTTCTAAGTATTTATGCAAAGACGCTTATTATATAAAATAGATGTTTTTGATTTTTTTATTCTGTGTGGACATACTACTCGGATTGAATTTAATGGTTTCAGTTAATTCAGTGTGCATAGGAACATTATTGCAGTCATTTATTAAATGTGTGTATTTGCCATCACCTGAACGATATGCATCTTGTGAATCTGTCGTGAATATTAATTTCCATACAGAATGAGTATCTTTGAATTTTGAACCAAATTTATATTCACTCATTGACGCATTTTCAAGTTTCGTCACAATTAGGTTTAATGGCTGGGTACGCATACTCAACACCTGTATCAATGAATTTAAATTTTGGGCTTGACGGAATTCCATAGTGGAACCTTTAGGATTATTAACGCCAGTATCAGTAATATCAACCAGCGTGTATAATACATGCTCAATGCGCATGTTAAAGTTCTAACGCTTTACCAGCGGCGTAACCAACTGCAAATGCAGCGGCGCCCTTTGCCAATGTGTTACCAATGCTTGATTTCTTAGCATCGTTAATCTCAAGACCTTTGTCTTTTGCAAACTTTGAATATAATGGCATCAAGTCACTACGACGAGCATTCATTCTGAAATATCTCATTAATTGAGTTGTAACCAATTGCTGTTGCTGTGTTGACAATTTAGTCCAATCTTGTGTTAGTCGACGTGCTGCACGCAACTTAGGATCTTGAATCTTTAAATCTTTTTCTAACTTAAAAAAGAACTGCTGAGCCACTGCTGGACTCATATTACCAGTTTTGATCTTTTGTAAGAATTGCTTTATCTTCGGAGTATCAATCTTTACTTTGCCCATCAACATAGTGTCTTTCTCGTCACTAAACATTTCACTTGGACGCTGAATACTAAAAATTGTTTGATATAAATCTGGACCGCTTGGACTTGGACGATTGAAATTGCCCATCGCAGTGGTTCGTTGTGCATATGCCTTTGCAACAGGTGCATAATTGTAATCATTGCTCATTGCATATAGACTCATAAGACTAACGAACAAATGATCAGTTAAACCCCTCGCTCCTGCACTAGCAATTTGATTTCTTGTTCTGAACATTCTTGCTTCGCCCAGAGTTTGCATAAATTCTAATTCATCTGACATTATCTTACCACTCCTCTATTTGCTGCACTAAACGTTGCTCTTGGAACTAACTTCATATCACCTTTGGGATGAGCGAGTACGTAACCTTCTCCGCCTGGCTGACCGTTAATGCTTTGCTTCACTTGTCCACCTTGACTATCAAATTTACCAATGATATCGTCTTTAGTAGCCATAACTGCTGCTACTACATTCCATAATGCAACGAATGCAACTTTATGTTGACCAATATATTCTAATACTTTGACTTTCATTTTATCTGAAACTTGTTTTCTATTCTCTAACCAAGTTGGGAAATCTGCACCTAACTTAGTTAGACCCGTGTCTACCTTACTATTCATATATGCGTATAGTAATTCGGGCAATACTTTCATTTTCTGTGTGGTTAGCGTGTTGTCATTTAATAGTTCATCAACGCCTGCTGCATTCTTTTTAATTATTTGTTCAAGTTGGTCAATTGCACCTGTATCAACTTCGACAGGTTGTTCTGTGGTTACACTTGGTACTACCAATACATCTTTTTGGTTGTTAAACAAGTCGATGTTACTCAAAGGTCCTTCGTTACCATTGGCATCTTCTTCTCTATGTATCACAATACCAGATGTACTTGCACCAATGCGCTTACCTAAATCGCTTTCTACATCTACTGCATACTCAACTACGTTTGGCTTGAACACATAGTTCTTTTCGACAACTTGAGGCGTTGATTGATATAATAGATCGCCTTTAAAGAATCCTCTATAGTCAGTCGGTACTGCTTTTTCATATATAGTAAACAAATTTGATAACTGTTTTGCAAATGCCATGCGCTTTGGGTCTTCACGGAACTTACCACCACTACGACTAAGCATAATATCTTGTAGTTGTTCTGGACTCTTTGCCTTACCATCTGTTTTAACTGCTGAAAATCCTGACTTGTCTGTGAATATAAACTCACCGTCTTGATCGCGACCAAATACCATTGCAGGACTTCCATCCCATTTAAGTGTTACTGCTTTATGATCATCTCCTGACATACTGCGAAGTGCTTCAACTGCTCTCATAGCACCATTGCTGCCTTGGAAAAATATCAAGTCTTCTACGTGCTGTATGCGACTTTCTGATAGTACTGATTCTCCCAACTCGGATACATCAACATCGTATAAATCTGATCCAGACTTCAATCTGCGATTTCTTGCATCTCTTGCTTCACGCTTCTTCTTGCCTGTAATATTAATAATTTCTGAAATTTTCATTTTTTGTCTCGTAGTTTTTTTACACCGCGCACAAAACGACTTGGTTCTCTATTTTTAAGATCTAATATCATACGCTTTTGTAAATCTTGCGCGATATCAGCATCATAATTCTGTTCTATCATTTCAAGAAGATTGATCATACTACTCAATACATTAATACCACGGCTTTCTATTAATTGTGCGGTATCTCTGGCTGGTGCAATATTATTAATTTCTTCTAATAATGATGTAGTTCGTTTCTTCACGTCAATGTCTCCATGCTTATGTGTATTTATGCATTTAATCTTGTTTTCTTAAAATACTACGTAGACGCGCTGATTGGTCTTCTGTACTAGTAGGCTCAGGCGCTGCCTCATTGGGACTTTGAACTATCGTGTTTTTCTTCTTTAATTTATCATATATTGTACTAGATTGATTCGTTATAGTATCTTGCTCATCATCAGGCAAGTCGGTAATTCGCAACCCTTCTATATCAAACGCTAAATCAACTTTCTGTCCTACACCAGATGAACTACGTGTCTTCATAAATTGAATTTGATACCTACCACGCTCTCTCATCGCTTGACTTGTAAAGATACCAATTACGTTATCTGCTGTTTGAATCTTACTTAAACCACCAGAGATATGACTATGATCGAATTCTACTTCTTCAACTGCCGATCTATTCAACTGTGACGCAGTTGCAAACAATACATTATTCTCTACTGCGAAGTTACGCAATTCTTCAGAAACATACTTATCTTTAATAAACAAGTCACTCGCATTGATCTTTCGTCCTGCGGGAGTCATTAGATCTAAGTAGTCAACCAACATAGCATCGATGCGTACACCATTCTGAACTTCAAATTCTCTCATGTAACTTGTCAAATCATTTGTAGTGATACCGTTGGGTACTTGAATTATCTGTAGTTTGCCCGCAGACTTGCCTTGCATACCTACTTTCAACGCTGTACCTTCTACATCGTTGAAGATCGCTTTTGTATTCATACCAGTTAACATACCATCAAGTCGTAAACCTGACAATGACTCACTTAATTCTAGTGAAACATATAAAACATTCTTACCCATCAATGACCAATTAAGTGCCAAGTTTTGTAAGAATAAACTTTTACCACCACCTGATGCTGCTGCGAAGATATTCAACTCGCCTGGGTTAAATCCACCAAACAATTTATAATCAACCGACTTCCAACCAGTGCTTGTACCTGCTCGCGAATGCCTTGCTGCTTCAATACGCTCTTTAGGATCATCCCAATAGTTGATACCCATATGCTTCGCAAGACCTACTTGCACTGCTTCTTTAATGATGCGCTCTACTTCGCCAAATTCACCTTTTTCTACAAGATCTGCACTTTGAAGAATTGCTGCTTCCAATGCTTTATGCTTGCAGAATGTTTCAAATTCATCAATAAACCAACTCTTATGCCTATCATCGACAGTATCGCCAATTCCAGCCAGTTTAATGCTAGTGAGTGCTTTGATCTGATCTGTCGTGGGCAATGCACCATACGATGATACATGATCTTGAAGAAACTGCACTGTCTTCCTGAGTGTTCTATCGAAGTAACTTGCTTCTAAAATATTATTCACTCGTAGGAATAGATCTTTATCTTGTGCCAGGAACTCAATAAAAAGTTGCTGTAGTTCCACTGTATATTCTTTTGTTTCGCTCATTTGGTTTCCTACTTGATTAACATGATGTATTATAACATAGTTATACTATGTTGTCACTACCTATTTGCAGTGATTCTACTGTAACAGATGATCTATGTGTTGCTTGCCTGCCACAATGTACTCTTCGTATTTTTTAACAACTGTTACATACAAATCAATATTGGGTGCCCAGATGCCCACAAAATTTCCATAATTATCATGCTCATCTCCATCCTGATTAAATTCAGATAAATCAAATATTACCATTCCATGAACGACTAATTCTTCAAACCAAATTTTGTTCTGTTTTAGATCAACTTCTTTCTGTGTGTCGCCATTACCTGTCGGTGTTTCTGTAATATAACATCCCGTAGCAGTTATTGCACGACTCCACGATGGCAGAGAGTTACGCATATCTGGCCAGCATGTTGCACCGTCATCCAGTACAATATCAAATTTGTCAGATGATATTGCTGATAATGCTCTATCTACTGTTTCTGCAAGATATCCGTCTTCGCCTAAAACATACGACAATTTTGGATAATCTTCGAGTACTTCTCTAGCACGTATTAAATTATCAATATGAATTATTTCGTGTCGTAGTGCATAATGCTCAGCCCTGTCTGGATCATATACGTCAACTCCCACAATGTCACAATCATCTGTTGTAACTTCGCACCACATACGATGCTTAGATCCCTGCGATACTCCTATTTCACATAAACTCTTTATAGACTGTTGTTGCTGTGCTGCTTCTAGTACGTCTGACACAAAATTAGTGAAGCCCCGTAACTCACATCTTAGTGATTCAACGACTGCTGTTTGTTTATATTTGATTACATCTAACATATTATATTCCGTTTATTTATTTACAGTAATTTTTCATCATTACTTGTATTTTTAGATTGCCGTGTATCGCACTATCTAATATAGTTTGTATAGTAAATAATTCACCATACTTTAATGCTGCGTCTGCTGCGTCTTTGCAGTCATCCCATTCTGGGAATGCCACATACCAGCCTCGTGCAATTGCGGTAGATACCAATGATTTACTTGCAGCATCAGCATCAGGCAACAATATAATTTGCTTCTTCAAACTATCGATTATGTTACCTTGTTCCATGTTTATGTTATTCGAACCAACTGCTATTCCATCTGTGAAGTATGCATCCAGTTGTCCCTCTGTCACGATAACAATCTTTTTATTAGTTTGTCTATCTAATCCATATACGAAGTCGACTTTAGGTTGCTTAGTAAAGTATTTTGGAATTTCTTTTGAAGGAGTACCTACCCATCTAGCAGTATATCCTACTATCACACCTTGATAAGTGAATACATGAATAAATCTATTCTTCATTCGGGCTGGTGACATAGATGGTGAATAATAGAAACGCGGATCAGTAGGATCTAATCCTCTTGATACCATGTATTCTAATACTCTTTCAAGTTCGGGGGTTACTTCAGTATACTCAGATATAGGCTTTGCACCTTCTGGTAATTCTTGCGCTTTCCATGTGATATTTATAGGAGCATCTTTATCTCGTTGCTTGATAAGAATAGCATCAATATCACGATCTTCAAGCAACTGTAGTTGCAATCGTTGAATGTCACTATCATCGGCACCGAATGCTTTATATAACTTCTTTAATCGATCATCTATGCGCTTGTCGACAGACCAGCCAGTAGCGTAATTACAATTGAAACAATTGTATTGGAATTTTTCATCAGTGATAAGAAAACCACCGCGACCTTTGGTGTCATGCGAATGTCCGTTAAGAACACACACAGGACAATTACCAGAAACCCAACCGCCCGGTGAAGACTTCCAATTGGAAGGAACTAAAGTTCTTGTAAAATCTATTATTAATCTCATGTATACATTCTACACGATTAATACGATCTTGTCAATAGATTTTTATACTCTTATTACGATTCTATCTACAGTTCCAGATAATGTATTATCAATTTTTGCTCGTAGATATGATAAATTAGATACGATCGAAAATGGCTCAATACCAGTAAAATTATTAAACTCATGGTAATCGTAGAATGGTGTCAAATCTAAATCAAACCAATCTCCCGGTCCTGGCGATTGTGCAGTTGTTCCCTGCATATAAAAATCACCCGTGTAGTCAGTACAATATACACCAAATGTAATCAATCCATTTGGCTTGTTGTAATACGACGGTCCCGCAATAATTGAACTATAATCAAATGCACCATCTGATGCGAATTCTGTCACAGACTGCGAAGTCAACGGTATTGCATGTGCTTCATCTGATATCTCTACTGTGAAATTTGGACGCATATTCTGATCTACGAACATAGGCAATACAAGACCCAGATCATTAGTATATGTTAATACTAAATCACATAGCCCCATGTCTATATTCGACAAATGGGATGCACGAACTACTAATTTCACGCTTCCTAATTCGTAATCGGTGATAGAACATTTTGTACTTAATATAGTACTGTTAGTCTCTCTGTACACCAATGATGCATTAATTTCCATATTAAATAATTTAATAGGCTTACGATCTTGATTCTTTATAAAGAAATGCAACTCGTTATCAAGTCCCTTAAATAATTTAAGACGATTGAAATTAACGGGTGCATTGACCGTTGTGCCACGTGTACTATTGTACTGTGATGCGCCTGTTGATGTGCCGTGATCCTGTAAGATGTATAGATCGCCAGTTTGGTTTATATTGTAACTTGTGCTGTAATTGCTCATTTTTATAAGTCCCTGATTATACTTATATTTATGCAGAAATGATCAAAATATTTTAGTATAAATAATAGTAATGCAAAAACAATATGAAGAATTACTCGACCAATATCCATTCCTAACAGTGCTATCTTACGCTGGAAACGAATACGTCGGTGTCATGCAAAACATAGACACTCAAATCGCAAGTATGTACATGTTTGAACGACTGGACAATGTAGATGAAAAACATTTATTTCTCATGTTAGGAGAGGAATGGTGGTGGGAAACTAATAGACAGTTACCAATCAATATTGCATTGATAAATAGGTGGCATTTTCAACATTGTGTACAAAGTTTTAATGTAAAACAGATGACCATAATTGCTGGACCAGAAGTTAGACTCAGCAATTCTATTACAAAACGAATAAAACGTCGAAGTATTAATCTTATGAAAAAGACTCTTTAACAATCTTATTCAATTGCATTACAATTACCATCGCGTAACTATACGAATGCGACTTTTTAAAGAAATAACCACCGTCTTCTGGCTTTACCCAAATATCATTCATCACAGTATCCCAATCTTTTCCTATTAGATAACTCTTTGCTGGTCGTATCATTGCTAACACTGCTGCCAATTGTTCAACACTTTTGGGCTTCATCTGCTGAACAATTCCATAATGCGAATGGATATGGAAACACTGCTCTACAATCTCTCTATGTTCCAATAGATCCCACATAGGTTCCATCTCAAGTAATTCATCCAGTTCTGCTTTATTATTAATATCATTATAAACTGACACATTCAACAAATCCATTTTAAAGTAACCCATCTTCTCGGCTTCTTTATGATCTATGGTTGCCATGCCATTATATGGATTAGTCGGCATCTCGTGAAAATATACACCTGTGTTGTGCTTTTTTTCAGTGGTGTCTCGCTTGATCATTGCAGGTGTGTTTTTGATTAAAGCAAGCAATTTATCTCTGTTTGCAATATCTATATCAATATCTGTATTAACTATCATACCAATCTACCAAATGCCCATTTACGCTCTTCACACCACCAACACTCACCACAGTGTGTATCATCTGTATTAACTGTGCAACTAACTGTCATTGGAAATAGTGTTTCAGTTATTCCTAAATAATCATATATTTCAGCAATTTTCGTCTTATCAACATTGAAGAATGGTAAACATATAGCGCCTTCAGCCGCCCATATATCTCGCACTACATTAGGAGATCTATCAGGCAGACCTAGTCCAAGAGTCTCGCCTGAACCAACATCTTCATCACCAAATCCAATAGATATATCATCTGGCGGATTGCTAGTGACACCAGTATAATATACTTTAATAGTTTCATCGTCAATAAGTGATTGATCGAGATGTCTATATTGCTGTACATATGTTATACTATGCTCTACATTAAAGTTACCAGTTAATTTTATTACTTTATTAACAACTCGCGATGCTGAAATTGAATTGATCAAAGCGAGTTCATCATCCGCCATAGTTGTTACAATAACATCATGTTGCGTATACGTCATTAATATATAAAGCAATAATGCACTATCTGCTCCACCACTGACATTGATTGCATATTTTCCATCTGGTAAAGGGATATCCACCCCACATAAATTGATTTCCATTATCCTATACTCGCTTGTTTCAAAATAGTTTCCACCCATTGTAAATCTTTAACTTCGTTCTTACGCTTTAATCGTATCTGCCAATATTGCGGATCAATATAATCTACGATCATTTCAATCTGCTTGTTATTCAACATATCCAACAAACTCTGTGCATCATTACTAGCATATATAACCCATGGGCTAATTCTACCAGAACATATATGAAATACCGCTAGACTAGGTGCTACCGTTTTGAAATATGTATTCCAATCATTTTCTCTATCTTCTGCCCAGTCTTGCATTGATAATATCGTGCGCTCAACTGCACGATCAACACTTTCTACTTTCAATCGCTCTTTTACCCAACCACTAAATCTTGCATCATGTGTCCAATGATCTAATTTTACTTGATTTTTTAATAACCATGTGGTGAATCCAGTAACATCGTCTATCTTAACTTCAATACAATATTTACCAAACTTTATGAACGCAGCATAATATGAACTTTTTGCAAATTCAGTGTAAGATTTATCTTTCTTTGAATTTGTTCCAATACGGTAAAATAACTGATATGCACGATATCCCAATTGAACATCTTTATCAGTCTCTTGCATATGTCGCTTCTTTTGCACACATAAATGCACAATAAGCGTATTCTCACGCTTAAAGTCTTTATTACAGTATTCGCACTTGTACAATATTTGTTGCATAATCTATATACTTTTATTTTCTTCTGTCGGTGTACTATTATACACTATATCAAATGACTTGCATAGTCTTTATTTTAGAAGAGCCGTTGCTTCTTTTTTACTTAATCCAAAATCACCTAACAGTTCTCTTAGATCAGTCTTATCATGCATTCCGATAAACAATTCTACTTCATCGTCGTTTAAGTTAAGATAGTGTTCTTTAATAAATTTAAATATCTTTGTATCCGTTCCTTTCTTGCCCGGAGAAATCCACTCGTGATATTGACTAGACCCTAATGACAGTGCTTGCAATAACTGAAACTGCAACTTAGGATGATGTCGCAGAGTATTAAAGTGAACATTGACTAATTCATTTGTCCATTCTAAAT
>Ga0209279_10000539_pt1 | contig 23980 bp, 36 predicted proteins | sample CoawatmetaG00DNA_3_FD_187508 | JGI IMG/M metagenome (GOLD analysis project Ga0209279, IMG submission 187508) | Marine microbial communities from the West Antarctic Peninsula - Coastal water metaG006-DNA (SPAdes) (version 2) | ecosystem: Environmental > Aquatic > Marine > Coastal ... | reverse complement strand
TTATTAGGAATGACTAATTCAGATTTTATAGACTGGATCAGTTGCTTTCAGCCTGATTACAAGACTTACATAGCAGAATCTGGCGTTGGTTGTTTTTATACTGACGGGGATGATGGCTTAATTTGGTTTGATCCTGATTGCGAATCATTTGATGACGAAGGCATCAGGGTTGAAATTATGGGCAAATATTGCGATATTGATTTCCAGTCAATGCTTGAAATACAACAAAAGCTATCAGGCTGGGATTACGATTAAACTAGAACTGTAGGGGGAAACAATGTGGATATTACCAAAGAATTACCCACTGTCATCGCGTTTTGCGCTGGATATGGTGGAATCGAAAGAGGACTTGACCTTGCCGGGGTTGAACATAGAGTCATCGCTTATGTGGAGATCGAAGCCTTCGCAATTGCGAACCTGGTCAACAAGATGGAAACAGGGCAGCTACGTCCAGCACCTATTTACACGGATATTAAAACCTTCCCAGCGGCGTTGTTTCGAGGCCGCGTTGACCTCATCACTGGCGGTTATCCCTGCCAACCATTTTCAGCAGCAGGACAGCGAAAGGGTGCAGATGATCCGCGACATCTCTGGCCGTTCATTAGGCGACACATCCAATCAATTAGACCTGCTCGATGCTTCTTTGAAAATGTCGAAGGACACATCTCGCTTGGACTCTCCACAGTCATCAGCGACTTGGAAGAAGATGGTTATCGAAGCGCGTGGGGAATATTCAGTGCGCGTGAAGTCGGCGCTCTCCATCAGAGAAAGCGAGTCTACATCTTGGCCGACACCGTCAGCCCGGGATCACAAGGGGGGCTATCAGGGAGGTCGGGTACGCAACGGCAAAGTGAGTTACGACACGCTGGATGTCGCAGTACAGCACCACAGTGGGGACAAGACCAAAGTTGGCCACCTGAACCCAGATTGGGTAGAGTGGTTGATGGGTGTGCCGACAGGGTGGACAGGATTAGGCTCTTGGGAAACGGAGTAGTGCCACAAACGGCGGCAAAAGCATGGGATATACTTAGCAAAAGATTAAACTAGAACTGTAGGAGGTTCACCAATGAAACAAGAAGAACGATTACTTGATTACTTAGCTACAACCCCAACCATTACCAGCATCCAGGCGTTGAATGAGCTGGGTATCTTTAGGCTGGCTTCACGGATCAGTAACTTAAAAAAGCAAGGCCATAAGATTACTAGCCGAATGGTTCCAGTGACTAATCGATACGGTGAAAAGTGCCATGTATCTGAATACTCGATGGGGGGAACGCAATGATTCTTAATACTGGGGAACGCTGGGAGCCTGAAGACACTGACATGATTGCATGGGCTAAAGCTTATCCGGCAGTCGATGTCTTCCAAGAGATCAGAGCAATGGAGTCTTGGCTTGATGCTAATCCTAAGAAGCGCAAGACAAAGGTCGGCATTAAACGCTTCGTGAATAGCTGGCTTTCACGCTCACAAGATAGGGGTGGAAGCAGTCCGGCAGTTATTGGTAAGCAGGTAGTGAAGCTAGACCCTTCAGGTATAGGCGCAACTCCTGTTATGCTAAGGTCTTTGACGATGAATATGCAGCTTACTGATGTTAGCTGGCTAGACCCTCAAGATGCTCAGGTTATGAAGCAATTTTACCTTGATCAGCGTGGGTTTTATTTTGATGGGGTGCTTAGAAATGCGTGAATCAAAAATTAGAGGCAGAAAGGCAGGCAAGCCGCCAACTCACTACCTCTTTACCGGCAGCAACGAGGCTTTAGTGACTGGGGCAACTTACACCATTCCCGAAATGGCTGCTATTGTTGGCATAAATGACAAAACTATGCACAGCCGAATGAAGGGTAAATGCGAGTTTACAGACAAAGAGGTAAGGGCGAAGAACTCGGACGGCCCCAACTTTAAACGGCCAGCACTCTATGAACACCTTGAGACTACAGACATGAAGCTGTCAGACAAATGGTTAAGGGTGAAGTTATGAGTCAGGGCGATTACGTTAAGATCGATAGCAAGGTTGACGCAGAGAAGAAAATACCCTTTCTGTTGAAGCGTGTAGATAGCTGGGACTATTCAAGCGCCCTAGTCATTAGGTTTGAGCGTTACGATGATTCGCGATCACTAGGGCAGAATGCTCTGTTTCACATTTGGTGCAGGGAGATGTCGGAGGTCTTTGTTAAAAAGGTTCCCAACGCTACAGAGGAAGGCATGAAGTTTATGATGAAAAGCATGTTTCTTGGCACTCATTCAATAGCGATAGGGAAGGAGGCATATTCTGATCAGGTAATGCCACTGCCAAAGCATAAGGGTGAAATGTTTCACTTTATGGAGCAGGTATATCACTGGGCGGGACAAAAGGATGTAATGTTATCCTTACCGCAGTACAATGAATACACTGCGCTAAAGAGTAAACAGGAGAAATAGGCATGGCCAAGATTGATCCGAACGTATTGAAGGAATTTGCAGAGACTGAAAGGCAGGCGGTTGTGTGTCAGGCTGTTATTGAAAATGGCTCTAATACCAAGGCTGCCGATAAAGCTCAGCATGAAGCAGAAGCTGGACGCTATGCTTGAGGGCATGAAAGACGACCTTAGCGAGTTTAAGAAGCCAGTAAAAGCCCCCAAGAAGAACAACGCAGACTATCTAGCCATGTACATGATTGGCGACCATCATTACGGAATGCTTGCCGACAGCGAAACTAAAGTTGATGACGATGATTGGGACGTTAAGATAGCGACCAAAATACTAGTTGAATCAACTGACCGACTAGCCAACAGGGTAGGAAATGCGGAAGTAGGAGTATTGCTGAACGTAGGTGATTTTTTTCACGCTGACAGCAGCGCCAACACTACTACTAAAGGCACCCCGGTTGATGTTGATACCCGTATCGGAAAGACCTTTAAGCTAGCTGGCCGATTGTTTCAGGTTCTTATTGATAAGATGCTAGAGACGCACAGAGAGGTTGTAGTAATTAACGTCAGGGGCAACCATGATTCAGATATGGCTTGCCATTTGTCGAGTTGCCTTGAGCTGCTTTACAGCACAGAGAAGCGCGTCAACGTCCTACAAAACTATTCCAAGTTCATTCACTACCAGTGGCACAACAACCTGTTCGTATTTCATCACGGCGACCGAATGAAGCACGAGCAGATCTTGCAGGTAGTTATTAAGAACCTTGATGATCAATGGAGCCAGTCCAAGAACAGATACTGTCACCTTGGGCATATTCATCATCACACGGCCAGAGAGGTCGGCTCTATGCACTTTGAGCATTGGGGTAGCCTAACTGCCACAGATCAATGGCATTCAGATTCAGGATACGGTTCAGAGCGTTCTATGACTGCTGTGGTTTACCACAAAGATCATGGTGAAGACTCACGAGTGAAGATTAAGGTAGAGGGTTAAGATGGGTGATGTTATTAACTTTCCACCGAAAACTATGCAACTGCACCGCAAATTTTGTGATGATTGCGCGAGTGTTCTTGAGTTTTGGCTTGGTGACGATGATGCTGCTTACGGTGTATGCACTAGCTGCATGGATCTTATACCTTCAGAAATTGAATTTAACGAAGAATTAATAGGGGAAGAATAATGGTTGATCCAGATGTAAGCGATTGGGAGCGATTGAGAAAAGAAATACCGGCAGTAGAGAATAGCATTGATAACGCTATGGCTGAATGTCACAGTAACTGGGCAGAAGAAGACGTAGTTAATAACCCTAGTCATTACGCCAGCGGTGGTATTGAGTGCATTGATGCAATTCAGGAATCCATGTCCGAAATTGCATTTAAAGGGTATCTTAAAGGCAATATACAGAAATACCTGTGGCGCTATGAGATGAAGGGAAAGCCAGCAGAAGACCTGAAAAAAGCTCAATGGTATTTGAATCGCCTGATTGATTCGCAGGAATGTGAAGATGGCTATTAAACGCGATGCAGCAGACAAGTGGTTTAGTGACGTTGTAAGGCAGAATGCTGGCTTTGAGTGCGAGCATTGCCACAAGCAAGAAGGAAGGATGGAATGCGCCCATATATTCGGCAGGGCTGCAAAGTCCGTTAGATGGTCAATGATGAACGCTGTATGCCTTTGCCACTACTGTCATCTGACCTTCACTGCCAACCCTTTAGACTTCACTGCCTGGCTGGAGCAATACAAAGGCCAGGGACATCTAGATATACTGCGGGAGAAATGGCAGGTTTTGATGAAGACAAACAAGCTATTGAGGGCTGAGATTGCCAAGCATTACAGGGAAGAGCATAAAAAAATGCTTGCCAGTGAGAGCTATGAGCCGGTTTCTTACAATTAATTGATTTATTTGTATCAGAACGCTTTACATTGTCAAGATAAAGCCCCATAGTTACACCTCATTCAATGAAACAAGGGAACAATATGAAACATTCACTTAGTTACAGCCAGCTAAACCAAATCGACCAAGCTGCTGAAGTCAAAAAAGACAACCGCATGGGCATTATTGCCGCTGTGGTTTTATTCTCACTGTATTGCATGGCTTCAACCATGGAATTCAACGACTGCCTCAAGGGAATATGCTAATGACTGATTCACTACCTGAATTTAAACGCTGGCTTTCTAATGCGCTAATGGCTTACAAGCCTTCATACAAGCATTTTACTGGGGATTTTATTGATTACACTGACGAGCATAAGGATGACATTTGCTATAACTTTTTGCTCAATTTTCCTAGCTGGTGGGATGACGTACTACCCCCGCAAACGTCCAATCCTTCAAACTTCCTCTTTGTTCTTTACAGGGGATCGTTTAACGAAAGCATTTCAATATCAATTCGCGAGGATATTTATTTGTCACTTGAAATTGGTTTAGCGGATATTGTCGAGTCCGTTTTTAACGAAACCTTTAACATTCCGGTTGAGGAGTTTGCAGGATATGAGGTGGGGCAATGAAAAGATTAATTGATGTAACTGAAGCCATACCTGAAGACGCTATTGGCAATCTTAACGGCTTGTTTTATAAAATTGGCTTGCATAACTTTAGTTACTACTGGAACGGGGACGAGTGGCTGAGAAGCCAAAAGCCAGCGATTTTGATAGAGGCTGCGCTTGAGAAGTGCCGCAATAAATTTTCTTTTAACAACGAGGGTTAAATAATGACCGATAAATACAAAGAAATGGCCGATAAAGAAAAAGCAATGGCCGAGATGATTGATGAGATAAATCTTTTGGCTGATAAATTAATCTTAGAGGCTCGCAGAAAAAGGGTTTCATTTATGAAAATTGGAATAGTTGTGGCGCTAGTCGCCTTGTTTGCTTATTCTTCTAGCAGTAACGCTGCGTGCGTTTATAAGAACGATGCTTGGGGAAATACGAAGTATACTTGTGATGGAGGCAATGGCGGCACACTTAGGACTGACGCTTGGGGTAACACGCGAGACAGCGGCACCGGGCTAACATATACAAAAGACGCTTGGGGCAATACAAGATCAAGCGATGGCACGACCTATAAGACTGACGCTTGGGGCAACACCCAAGGAAGTGACGGCACAACGGCTAGAAAAGACGCTTGGGGTAATACAACAATCACCAATGGCAGCAGCAGAACAACTTGCCGGACTGATGCCTGGGGTAATACCCGCTGTAATTAAGATCGAGGTTTCCCCTGACCTTTGAAGCTGGCCTGGTTCACCAGTGATCGAGAACGAACCACCTATTACTTTACGCTAGGGGGTGAATAATGAGTTAGCTTTTTTAAATCTAGCGTACCGTTTAACGGGAGACGCAGGACTGCCCACCTGTACGCGCAAAAGGGCGCTTTAGTTTAAAAAATGCCGAATATACGGTGTAATACACCTTAAAATGTACAATAGGTAAACCAAATGGCAGAAATACTTTGCAGTAAGATGCGTACACCTGACGGCACAATACTTGAATCGAAGCATCGCCACGATTATGTAACACATATGGATGCCAACGGCAAAAAGTACATTTTAGATGGTGGTTTAGATTATGTTAGATGCTCTGCCCACGGTGAAGAAGAAATGCTAACTATTTATACTGACCACCCACACGAATTGATAAGAGCAGCAGTCAAATGGGGAACTTTTGGTAAGCAGAGTGACCAGCCGTACAAACGGATTAAAATTGCTGATATGACTGATGAGCATTTGCAGGCTTGTCTGGGTACTCAGAAAGCCACCATGCGCCCAGCACTGCACAAAGTCATGCAAGATGAGCTGGAGTATCGCAATGAGAATTAAAATTTATAAGCTAATAGAGCAGATAGTTGAGCAAGGTACAGATGCAGGTTATCATAGGGCGCACAAGCATACCGATACCCCTAATGAAGAGACAATAAAAAACTGCATTGAGCAATACGTTATGAGTGGCTTTGATGAAGCATTTGAGTTTGATAAAGAAGAGTAACCCATATCATTTATGGTATGACTTCCATAATAAACCTGCATTTCCGATCATATCCGATAGTCTTTATACTCCCCGCTTAGTTGGTAGTTTTACCCCCTTAACACTTTTAGGCACCAATAATTCGCACATTAACGCACTTTTAGCAGGGAATATCCGTGATATACGCAATAGCAGTAGTTTTACTTGGCCTGTCAGCTATAGCCAACGATGAATTCAAAAGAGACTCCTAACGGGGTCTTTTTTTATGGTAGAATGCAATAACCTTTACTATGTAAAGAAAACTGATATTATGTTAAGGCCAATACAGCAGAAATGCGGGAGGCAAACATGAAACAGTTACAGATCACCCAACGTATACTAGAGTGCGAAGAACATGGCTGGTATGATTTACTGACTAAGGTAGATGGAATCACCCAGAATATACTGGAGTGTCCATCGGCAACCTTTCAAATTAAAGCCGCTTTAATCCTCTGGGCTGACTCCGTAGACATGCGGTCTAGTGCGTTACCACCAGACGAAGAGAGCATTATCTTGCAAAACCCATCAATGAATCATAAAGAAACATTTGGCGCAGAGGCATAATGACCGGACGACCTAAGTGGATACCTGATAAGGCTATATGCGAGCAAGCTTCTGAGATGGCTTCTCGCGGCCTTACGATCTCACAAATAGCTGATTGCCTTGGTGTTTCAGACGCTACAGTGTACGACAGACAGAACGAATACCCAGAGTTTTTGGAGGCTATAAAAAGAGGCCGAAGCTCTGGCATGGATAAAATCACTAACCAATTGTTCGAGAAAGCTATGGGCGGTGACAACACGGCTATTATCTTTTATCTAAAGCATAGAGATAGGGAGAACTGGGGCGACCAATACATTGAGCCAGTCAAAGAGATACCGCAAATCAATATCACGGTAGACCCGCGTGCAATTAACCCTTCCGCAGAGTGAGATCTTTCTCTGCCCTAGCCGCTTTGTTTCAGTGGTGGCTGGCAGGCGCTTCGGGAAAACCTTTCTGTCTACTGGGAAGCTGTTAGAGCAAGCAATCAAAGCCCCAAATAGGAACGTCTGGTATGTCGCCCCAACCTACGGCGCTGCTAAAGAAATTGCTTGGGATATGCTGATAGCCTCTATACCCCCAGAATACGTTTCTAAGACCAATGAGACTAGCCTAACCCTACGCCTCATTAATGGCTCTGTAATCGCTCTAAAGGGCGCAGAGAAGCCAAATAACCTACGCGGACGAGCTTTAGACTTTGTTGTCCTAGATGAGTTTGCAGATATGCGGCCTGAAGCATGGTATGAGGTGCTACGGCCTTCGCTATCTGACAGGCAGGGCGGCTGCTTATTTATCGGAACGCCAAAGGGAAGGAATCATTTTTACGACATCTGGGGCAAAGGCATTGACGGTGATGCTAATTGGTCTAGCTTCCAGTACACCACTTTAGAGGGTGGAAACGTACCAGAAGAAGAAGTTGCTGCGGCAAGATCTGACCTAGATGAGCGCACATTTCAGCAGGAATATGAGGCTGCATTTGTCAACTACAGCGGCATCATTTATTATGGCTTTAGCCGTGAAGATTCGGTTAGGAAAATAGAGGACAACAGCAGCACTTTGCATATCGGTTTAGATTTTAACATCGACCCTATGAGTGCCGTTGTTTGTTTGCGCCAGGGCAATACGCTGCTGGCTATTGATGAGATTGTTATGTTCGGTAGTAATACTGATGAGATGGTTTCAGAGATACGTTCTAGGTATGGCAACAGACCTGCTATAATCTACCCTGACCCAGCCTCACGGCAGAGAAAGACAAGCGCAGGCGGTAGAACAGACCTGAGCATTTTGCAGAACGCAGGATTCAGCGTTAAGTCGAAGAACAGTCACGCACTGGTACGGGATCGTATAAACGCGGTAAATAGCAGATTGCTTTCTAGCGGAGGTGATCGCCATTTGTATATAGACCCAAAATGTAAACAGACCATTAAGGGACTAGAGCGCCAGACGTACAAAGAAGGAACAAGCCAGCCTAACAAGGACGGCTTCGACCATATGAATGATGCTCTCGGTTACTTAGTAGAATACCTGTTCCCAGTACGGACAGAACATAAGATTCAACAGCCCACAAGGTGGACTTAATGATAAGCACAGATATTGATTACACGCACCCAGAATACGACAACAACAAGTATCGCTGGGAGTTCTTTCTACGCAGCTACATGGGCGGTGAAGATTACAAGGACGGCGGGTATCTGACTCGATACGTCAACGAAGACAAAAACGAATACAACCGCAGGCTTGACCTTACCCCATTAGATAATCACTGTAAGAACATAGTGCATATCTACAGTTCTTTTTTGTGGCGCGTTCCCCCGGTCAGGCAGTTTAACTCTCTGGCTAATGATTCAGCCGTGAAAAGTTTTATGCAAGACTCCGACCTAGACGGAAGAAGCTTCAATGCTTTCATGCGTCAAGCCCAGGTCTGGTCTTCAGTGTACGGCCATGTTTGGCTGATGATTGATAAGCCCGCATCTAATGCTGGCACAAAGGCAGAAGAGCTAGCACAAGACATTCGCCCCTATGTAACCATGTTCACCCCCGAAAACGTGATGGACTGGAAATACGAAAGGACTGCTTCAGGGCGCTTTAAACTGGTCTATCTAAAAGTGCGTGAAGCTATCGAAGAGATTAGCGACACCGAGAAAGAAACTTATTACCGCATCTGGCGTGAAGATACTATTGAAAGCTGGAAGTCTCTGAATGAAGTGGATGAGTTCATCGAGCGCATGGATAACACGCTAGGCAAGATTCCTGCTGTTTTCCTACCTGCTCAACGGTCAGTTGTGCGCGGTATCGGTATCAGTGATTTGTCAGATGCTGCTTATATGCAGAAGGCTATCTACCAAGAGCTGTCAGAGATCGAGCAGCTTATTCGCATATCTAATCACCCGACACTGGTTAAGACGTACAACACCGATGCAAGTGCAGGTGCTGGCTCTGTAATCAATATGCCGGATGATATGGATAGCAACATGAAGCCCTATCAGATGCAGCCTAGCGGTCAGAACCTTGACGCTGTACGCGCTGCCATTGAAGATAAGGTGCAGTCGATTAACCGTATGTCTCACATGGGTGCTGTTCGCGGTACTGCGGCAATGACCCAGTCAGGCGTGGCAATGCAGACTGAGTTCCAGATGCTGAATGCAAAGCTATCGGAGAAAGCCGATATTCTTGAACTGGCTGAAGAGCAGCTTTGGCAGTTGTTTGCCGAGTGGCAGGAAGTAACACCAGATGTTGAGGTTTTCTATCCTGATGCGTTTGACTTGAGAGACTATGATCAAGAGCTTGTATTCCTTCAGCAAATGCGCTCTACCGGCGTTAAGTCTGTAACCCTGATGAAAGAGATAGACAAGCAGATAGCTGACCTTGTGCTTGATGACGAGAACCTTGCAAAGGCTCACGCAGAGATTGAAGCGACAGCATCTGTACTTGGCGACTTCTCAGATAAGACGCAGATTTACAGCTACCACATAGACGCTGGCGTTGTTACTCCAAACGAGGTTAGAGAGAAGATAGGTTTAGACGACATAGAGGGTGGAGACGTTCTCATTGAGCCTAAAGAGGAAGGCGCACCAACTGATGTTGGCAGCTTTTAATGCCAGCAGACGTTGATCAGCTCAGGGAGGTAATAGCTAGGGCAGATAGTCACCAAGAAAAGTTGGCTGCTGCTTTGGTTAAGCTGGAAGATCGGATAACTGATCTAATGGCCACTGCCCCGCTTAAAGATGGCGAGCTGTTTGACCTTGAATGGGCTATAGCGGCAAGGGTTCAGCTACGCAACGCGATAGAAGAAGAATACCTTGCAACTGTTGATGGCTTGGTTCGTGAGTATACCGTGATAGCTGATGACGTTGCTGCGATGTTGAACACTTATGCTGACGTTACCAAGCTAGATCCGAACATTATATCTGAGCTTCAGTCTATGACATTTAAAGGTTTTGAGGACTTGGGTCAGAACTATCTTGATGCGGTGTCTAAGGAGCTGTACGAAAGCACCCTAACAGGCGCTACCTTTGCCCAGAGCTTAAACACTATCAAAGCATCGGTAAGTTCTAACCTTGGCCGTTACGCTAGCCAGGGGCTACATGATGCCCTGATGCAGTTTGATGCAACGGTTAACACTAAGATTGCTATTGAGGCTGGCGCGACAGAGTTTAAATACTATGGCCCAGATGATTCGGTTACTAGAGACTTTTGCGAAAAGCACGTTGGTAAGACGTATACCAAAGAAGAGATTGACAATATATGGGAGGGATCGTGGGCTGGCAAGATCAGCGGCGACCCTTTCGTAGTTCGGGGCGGCTACAATTGCCGCCATAGGTTCAGAGGTGTATTCGAGGAATAAACTATGCCACAAGGTAAAGGAACATACGGCAGCAAGGTTGGCCGTCCTAAGAAAAAGAAGAAAGTAAAGAAATAAATAACTTATGATACAATCACGACTCACCAATACTCTTTAAGAGGCACGTTACATGAGCGATGAAATCATGGGTACAGAAGCTGAGACTGAAACAGCAGCAGTAGAAAGTCAGGAAAAGACGTTTTCACAAACAGAGCTAGACCGTATTGTTGCTGACCGTGTAGGTCGAGAGCAACGCAAGTTCGAGAAGCAATTGTCAGGCATTGACATTACTGAAGCCCGGCAGTTAATTCAGGACAAAGAAGCGGCTAGTATTGAACGCCAAAAAGAACGCGGCGACTTCGAATCTGTTTTGAAATCAACAGTAGAAAAGAAAGATCAGGAAATACAAGCGTACAAGAGCAAGCTGCAAACAACCCTAGTAGACGGTGCTTTACTAAGCGCGGCAAGTTCTAATAACGCTGTTGATCCTAACCAAGTTTCTGCACTGTTGAGAAACAACCTACGACTGTCAGATGATGGTAGCGTAGAAGTTCTTGACGGCAATGGCACACCAAGGTATAACGACAGTGGAAATCTGCTGTCAACTGGTGAGCTGGTAGCGGAATTTTTAACGGCTAATCCTCATCATGTCCGAGCCTCTTTAAGCGGTTCAGGCAGTCAAGGTAACGCTGGTGGCTCTACACAGAAGTCTCTATCTGTGGCTGATATGGTCGATAATTGGAACGATGGCGGTAAAGAAGCCTTCGCTGCAATGAAAAAGAAATCGCCCAAATAAACCAATTTTACTAATTAATTATTTAATCTTTTGAGGATTTAAATCATGGCTGCAACTACCAGTACTACCCTAGACGACCTGTTTGTAAATATTATCGCTCAGGCGCGTTTCACTGCTGAAGAGCAATCCCTAATGATGGGTCTTGTTACTCAGTACAACATCGGTTCAGAAGCCGGTAAAACTATTCAGGTTCCTAAGTACCCAGCTATCGCTGCTGCTGACCTGACCGAAGGCACTGACATGTCGTCTACCACTGTATCAACTAGCTCTGTTTCTGTAGCTGTTGGCGAAGTCGGCGCACAAGTCTTGCTGACTGACGTTGCTGCTTATGGCGCTGGCAACCCTGCTGTTGAGCTTGGTACTGTTCTTGGTAACGCTATTGCTACTAAGATGGATACCGACCTGCTTGCTTTGTTCTCTGGCTTCACTGCTGCCTTTGGCGCTGCTGGTCAAGAGCTGACTGTTGCTGACCTGTTCAAGGCTGCTGCTACTCTGCGTGCTGCTAAGGTAACTGGCGTAATTAACGCTGTTGTTCACCCTTATCAGGCATACGCTCTGAAAGCTAACCTGACCAACACTTTCGCTAACCCGAATGGTGGTGACTCTCAGAACGAAGCAATGCGTAACGGCTATGTAGGTACTATCGCTGGTATCAACGTCTACGAGTCTGCCAATATTTCTATTGACGGCGCTGGTGATTCAATTGGTGCAGTATTTGCCCCAGAAGCAATCGCAATCGCTATCAAGAAAGACTTTGGTATCGAGACTCAGCGTGACGCTTCTTTGCGTGCATTCGAGCTGAACGCTACTGCCGTTTACGGTGTTGGCGAGTTGGACGATAGCTTCGGTGTTAAGATGACTTTTGACTCCGTACTTTAAGTGATAGATTCCCTGCCCTCTTCGGAGGGTGGGGTTTTACTGAGGTATAACATGGCATTCTCTACAGATGCAGACTTGATGCAGTTGGTTCCCGACATCTTAAATCTGGGCATTGATTTCTTTGATGCGGAACACCCAAAGGCGCAAGCAGATATTGAGCGTGAAATCAGAAACCGCTGGTGGGAAAAGCGCGGCATTTCTGGTGAGCTTAAACCCGAATACTTAACTGATTCGCAGTGGACTAAAACCGCCGCGTATTTGGTTCTGTGGAAGTACGCATTACCCCAGCTTACAAACTGGGTGGATGGTGATCGCTTCCAAAACATGATCAGCTTTTACAAGTCCCGTTATGCTGAAGAGCTTGAGGCTGTATTTCAAGATGGCGTTGAGTATGACGATGACAACAACGGCACAATTGACGAAGACGAAAAGACCCCCATCAATCACGGTCGGCTAGTTCGTTAATGGAAATAAAGATAAAATCAAACGCCAAAGACATTGCCAGGCGTGTCGGCAAGAAAGGCAAAGAGCTATCGGATAGTGTAAAGCGTGCGTTATCCCGTACTGCCCAGGCTGGCGTAAACATTATCGAGGATCGTACCGCTGAAGGTCGGGGATATAAAGGCGGCAAGTTCGCAGAGTACACCCCAGTTTATGCGGCGTTTAGAAGATCAAAAGGGCGTGGCGAAATACCTGATTTGCAGTTTACGGGAAAGATGCTTGGCTCTATGACTACTAGGGCTAACGGTAGGCAAGCGGAGATATTCTTTAGCCGAGCTACAGAGTCTAAGAAGGCGGCAATGAATGACAAGAAGCGGCCTTTCTTTGGCTTCAGCCAGAAGGAAGAAAAGAAGCTAGGCGAAATATTCTTTAGGAACTTAAAATGAGCATCAGAGAAAAGATAGCTGAAAATCTAGTTGCAACGCTACAAGGCATTATTCAGCCAGTGAACATTAAGTACGTTACTAGAGAGCCGTTTGATTTCCAGAAGCTTTCTAATGCCCAGTACCCAGCAATCCTGGTAAGGAGCGCAGGTGAAGAGCGTGGAGATTCTACCATTGGTGGGTCGATTACCCAGCGTATGGGTAATATTGATTATGATTTGATTTGCTACGTTAAAGGCGCGGTGATTGATGCTGCCCGAAATGATATAATCGAAGCAATCGAAGAAGGTCTTGATGTTGACCGTTTGCGTGGGGGCTTTGCCCTTGATACGCAGGTAACACGCATTGAGATTGATGAAGGTTCTATCGACCCTATTGGTGGGGTTATAATGACAATTCGCGTTCTGTACCAATACACTCGCGGCACAACTTAAATTAATTAAAGAGGTATTATCATGGCGACTAAAACAGGCGCATCTGGTGTTGTAAAGCTTCAAGTAGCGGGTACGACTGTAGCCGCTGTTGGTGAAGTACGTTCTTACACGTTTGAAGGTTCAGCTGACACTATCGAAGATTCAGTAATCGGTGATCTTTCACGCACCTATAAGCAAGGTTTATCTACTAACACTGTATCACTTGAAGTCTATTGGGATGAAGCAGACGCACAGCAGCTTATTCTTGACGAGCGCACTTCTGTTGATTTTGAAATCTATCCTACAGGCAATGGCTCCGGCGAAACTTTCTTTTCTGGTAATGGTATTGTCACTTCACGCTCTATCACTGGCGCGTTTGATGGTATGGTAGAAGCAAGCTTTTCAATCCAATGCAGCGGAGCAGTAACCGAAGCGCAAGTTTAATTAACTAAAGGGGATAAACCATGGGATTAGCTAAAGAGTTAAGAAGCAGAAGAAAGTTAGAGGCGCGTGAAGTAATCGTGCCTGAATGGGGTGACGACTCTGGAGCGTTTAAGTTGTATTGCAGGAGTATTACTTGCTACGACTTAGATCAGTTACAGAAGAAGCACCCTGACTTTTTAAGTAACACCACTATCGGCTCTATGGTCGATTTGATCTGCATGAAAGCAGAAGACGAAGGCGGCAACAAGCTGTTCGGGTCTGCTGAAGATCGCATGGATTTAATGGGCGAAGAAACTGCCGTTATTTCTGACATTGCTAATCAGATGTTTGCTCAGATTGAATCTGTCGAGGTGGCAGCAAAAAACTAAAAGCCGATTCGTTTAGGATGAATTTATTATCCTTGGCTGATCGGCTTCACCTAACAATTGCAGAAGCAGAAGCAATGCCGGTTAATCACTTTTACGAGTGGCTGGCTTACTTTCAAATAATGAGCGAATCCGATGGCTGAAAATGTAAGCATTGTAATTAAGGCTTTTGACAAGACTAAACCTGCTTTTGGTGCAGTCGGAAAATCCTTAAAGGGTGTTACTTCAGCTATCTTTAGTATGAAGACTGCTTTAATTGGCGTAGCTGGTGTAGCTGGTTTCGGCTACCTGGTTAAATCATCTTTAAACGCAACCGATTCCCTCAAGAAAACTGCCGACAAGATCGGTACGACAACAGAGGCTCTATCAGCTCTACGTTATGCCGCCGAAAGAACTGGCGTGCAAACCAACACCCTCGATATGGCAATGCAGCGGTTTACCAGGCGAACGGCAGAAGCTGCTAAAGGTACGGGTGAAGCTAAAGGTGCTATAAAAGAGCTAGGCTTAGATGCCAGCAAACTACAACGGTTGAGTTTAGACCAGCAGATGGTTTCGCTGGCCGGTGCTTTTGGTAATGTTACAAATGATGCAGACAGGCTAAGAATAGCGTTTAAGCTGTTTGATAGTGAGGGCGCGGCTTTGGTGAATACCTTGGCGCTCGGTGAAGCTGGTCTTGAGGAGATGTTTGGCAGGGCAAAGGCTTTAGGTCTTGTGATGTCAAGCGAAGCTGCTGGTGGAGTTGAAAGGGCAAACGATGCTCTCACAGACTTATTATCAATAAGCAAGGGATTGAAAGATCAGTTCTCAGCCGCTCTAGCGCCCGCAATCGAAACTATGGTGACGGCTTTTACAGCCTACATTTTAAAGATACAAGAGGCTAAGGGCGGGATTGAAGCGTTCGCAAAGTCAATGGCCGTTAGCTTTTTAAACGGTGTTAAAGCTGTAATTTTATCCTTAGATACTATGCTTGGCGCAGTCAGCAAGTTTTTTAACAAGGCTACCGGCTTTATTAAAAAGTTTGACCAGAATGCAACTCTTGATTCTATAGCTCATGCCAACAAAAAGATTCAAGAGTTAAATAATTCAATAACTGTACTACAAGCGGCGGGGAAGACTAAAGGACTACAACAAAAAGCCGATAAGATTTCAGAGCTATTTCTTAGGATTGCAAAAGAAGAAGCGCACCTTGCAAGAATGAACGAAACATTCCCCACGCTCAATTTAGGGGAGCTGATAAATTCTGAAGGTGTACAAGAAACTTTTACAGCTTTAATAGCTGGCATTAACGGCATTGGCACAGCAGTAACAGAAAACTTGAAGCCTGCCGTAGTTGCTTTAAGCGATTTACAGCAAGGCTTTAAAGAATGGAGTGACGCACTGCCTGACACAACGGCTAATATAAAGTCTCTTACAGATCAAGGTTTAAACGGGCTGACTGACGCGCTAACGGCTGGCGTAACTGGCGCTGCTAGCTTTGCTGATGCCATGAAGTCTATGGCTAAGAGCGTAGTTGATAGCCTGATTAAGATGCTGATTCAAAAGTATATTGTTGATGCTGCCTTTAGCGCGATTACTGGCTTTACTGGTAACACCCAGACAGGCATTAATTCATCTGCCGGGTATGGCTCATCTTTAGGTGGCGCTGACCCGTTTAATACTAGCAACTTCAGCGGCAAAGCAATCGGCGGTTCTGTTCAATCAGGCCAGCCCTATATGGTCGGAGAGCGCGGCCCAGAAATGTTCGTGCCTAACGCGCAAGGGTCTATTGTTCCTAACGGTAGATCAGGTGGTGGCGGTGTGGTAGTCAACCAGACCATTAACGTCACTACAGGCGTGCAGCAGACAGTTCGCGCAGAGATAGCAAGCCTTATGCCTCAGATCGCTAACGCGGCTAAGGGAGCGGTTGCTGACGCTAAAATGCGCGGTGGCAATTACAGCAAAATGCTAGGAGCATAAGAAGTGCCTTTATCTTTTCCAAGTGTAGGAATCACAAACCTCAATATGCGCCTAAAGCGTAGTGTTGCTGTATCTGAATCACCGTTTAGCTTTGATCAGCAAGCGTATGAGCATCAGGGCGCAAGGTGGGAGTGTGAAGTCACATTACCCCCGCTGAATTATGCAGAAGCCAAAGCGGTACAGGCTTTTATTGTTGGCTTAAAAGGTCGGTCAGGCACGTTTACTTTCGGCAGTCCTTTGCACACTAGCACTACTACTGCATCTGTTGCCAGCGCCGCTATTCGCGCAGAGTCTTTTACGACTACAGCAGGGTCAGGTGCAATTGCCGCAGGCGACTACTTCCAGCTAGGCGATTACCTTTATATGGCTACAGCCGATAAAGCGTCAGGCGCTAACGTGTTATCATTCCAGCCGCCATTGAGGGCTGCTGTGACTACTAGCACTGCTTTAGATTTCACCTTCCCAAAGAGCCTCTGGCGATTATCATCCAATGATATTGGCTGGTCAGTTGATACGGCTTCAATCTATGGGTTTACCTTTGCGTTTGTCGAGGCTTTATAATGAGCAGAACATTAAGCACAGAGATGCAGGCGGTTGCGTCTGCTGAGTTAGTCCGTCCAATCTATCTGGTTAAGATGGAGTTTGATTCTGGTGATTTAGACTTATGGTCTGGCTTAGGCAATTTGGTTTACGGCGGTGATACTTACGTTGGAACTGGCGACCTAATGGCTATCAGCCCTGTAAGAGAATCAGAAGAACTTACCGCTAATGGTGTTACTTTTACCGTATCAGGAATCAAGCAGTCATTAGTAAGCATTGCAAGAGACGAGCCATACCAAGGCAGGAAGATAACCTTGTATCTGGGAGCCTTTGACGAAAACGCAGACATCATTTCTAGCCCTGTTATTTTGTTTAGCGGGTTTATGGATGTGATGAGTATTGTAGATTCAGGCGAGACTTCAACAATTACTATCGCTGCTGAGAATAAACTGATTGCATTTGATCGCTCATCTGTTCGCCGGTTTACGGCAGAAGATCAGAAGATTGACTATCCAGCAGACAAAGGGTTTGAGTTTGTTTCTAAGATCGCACAGCAAGAAATAATCTGGGGTAGACCAACCCCTAATTCTACCGCAAACTATGGTTCCCGTGGCGGTGGCGGTTTTGGCGTTTCTTTTGGAAATGGATGCTTTGTAGCAGGATCTAAAGTTTTGATGGCAGATTTTACTGAAAAGAATATTGAATCTGTTGAGGTTGGTGATTTAGTTATAAGCCAGCGCGGAGAAGCTAACGAAGTCGTGAAGCTCTATCACCACCCAATGGAAGACAGGGTGCTGTATACGGTTAATGGCTCATTAGAGATGACTGATTCTCACCCAATATTAACCACTCAAGGCTGGAAGTCTTTAAACCCGGAGAAGACTAGGGAAATTCACCCTGATTTAATAATTGCTGGGAAGTTGAGCTTTGGTGATGCTCTTCGCAAATATGACAATTTCAGAAAATTTTATATAGAAGAAGTAGAAACTTTACGCAAACGAAAAACCTTAATCCCTGTATTTAATCTTGACGTTGATGGTGATGATACTTTTATTGTTGATAACTTTGTGGTGCATAACAAATGATCTATCAAAGAGAGTGTTTAGCAAGCGTCAAAGAAGACATAAAGCCACTGCTAGAAAAGCACTGGGAAGAAGTGGCGTTGCATCAAGGACAGATCAAACTAAACCCAGATTGGAAAGAATACGCTAGGCTAGATGCTGCTGGAAACCTAGTTGCGTTTACTGCTAGAGATGCAGGCAAGCTGGTAGGGTATTGCGTTCTTTTGGTAAGCCAAAGCATACATTACAAAGACCATAAGTTTGCGTCTAATGACGTTGTTTTTGTTTTGCCTGAATACCGTAAAACCTATGCCGGTTATAATCTTATAAAATGCGCCGAAGACTACTGCAAAGAGTCTGACGTTTCTATGATGACGATTAATACTAAAGTGCATATACCTTTTGATGATCTTTTATTGGGCATGGGCTTTGAATTGATAGAGCGCATCTACTCAAAACTATTAAGGAAATAAAATGGCAGTTGTAGCGGTAGCAGGTATAGCGTCAGCGACAGCGGCGGCGGCAGCACAAATTGGCGCGGCGGGATTTTTTGCAACATTGTTTAGTACGGCAGGATTAACGGCATTCGCTATCGGCGCTGGATTGTCAATGATTTCTAGGGCTTTAATTCCTAAGCCTAGTTTGGGGCAGCAACTAGCAGGGCTAGAGTTTTCGGTTAGAGAGCCTGACGCTACTAGAAAGATGATCTACGGGCGCATTAAAGTGGGCGGCTCCATTGTTTATATCGACACAACAGACGGTGAAGAGGACAACGAATATATCCACATGGTCATTGCTTTTGCTGGCCATGAAGTAGATGCCATTGAAGAGATTTACGCTAACCAAGAAAAGATTTGGGATGAAACAACGCTCCGAAAAGTATCTTGGCAACCATACCTTGATGTCAATGTTCATCTTGGAGATCAAACAACAGCCGATTCAGAGCTTGTATCTCGATCAACTCAATGGACTACTGACCACAAGCTTTTAGATACGGCTTACATATACATTCGCCTAAAGTATGACGCAGAGTTTTTCGCTAACGGTCTGCCTAACATATCTGCAACGATTCGCGGCAAGAAAGTCTACGACCCCCGCAAAGATAGCACCTCTTCTGTTTATGATAGCACTCTGGGAGTTTCTACCCAGCGGCTTGCAACGCCTTCAACATGGCAATTTTCTCAAAACCCAGCCCTGTGCATTTACGACTACCTGCGTGACACAAAGTACGGCCTTGCCGAATCAGCCTCAGACATCAATTCAACGGCTCTGGCAACGGCTATATCGTTATGCAATCAGGACGTACCTTTAGAGGCTGGCGGCAATCAGGCTAGATATACTTTAGACGGCGTGATTGATAGTGCTAATTCTAAGAAAGAAAACATTGAGGCTATGCTTTCTGGTATGGCTGGCAAGCTAGTCTATTCTAGCGGTGAGTATTTTATATCAGGCGGCGCATACGTTGCCCCCTCTGTGACCATTGATGAATCTGTAATGGTTGGCGGTATTGAGGTACAGACCAAGCAGTCCAGGAGAGGGCTATACAACGGCGTTAAAGGCGTATTTAGAAGTGAAGAAGACGACTATAACGTAGCCGATTACCCAGCCCAGTTAAGCTCTACATTTAGCACAGCAGACGGCGACCCAATCTATTTAGATATGCCGCTACCGTTTACGACTAACAACATTAGAGCGCAGAGAATAGCAAAGCTCGCGTTATTGCAATCCCGCCAGCAAACCACTATTACAGTGCCATGTAACCTGACGGCGTTAAAGTTCAGGGCTGGTGATACTGTAATGATTACCAATGCCAAAATGGGTTGGAGCCAGAAAGTCTTTCAGGTTATAGGCTACGACTTATCCCTTTCGTCATCAGGCGAGATTGTTGTTAATGTGCAGGCGATTGAAACCGCAGCAGCTATCTATGATTGGGCTTCATCAGACGAAGAGGATTATTTGGCTGGTGGTGAGCTTGCCCTGTATGACGGAAATACCGCAGCCCCTGCCGTAGCGCCCCTGGCCTTGTCTGCATCATCAACTGTCAACGCTGATGGAACTGTAACACCGACTATCAATGCGAGCTGGACTGCTGCGAATGATTCGTTTACTGACTACTACTTGGTTCAGTGGTACAACTCTACAACTAGCGGCACAGCAGTTAATTCAAGCACAAAAACAACAGCCTTTACTATCGGCCCAGTTGAGCCTGCCAGTAACTATGTTGTTTCCGTTTATGCTTATAACGGTCTTGGCGTTAGATCAACAGCCATTACGGGTAACGTAGCGACAATGGCAGACACTACGCCAAAGCTTCCTAGCCTTTATCAAGCGGTTACTGATTCGTCATCAGCGCCGACTGCCGCGCAGTTTACTACCGCAGCAGGTCGAAGCCCTAAGAATGGTGACGTATTTTTAGCAACGGACACAACTACAGCAACGGATAAAGTGCATCCCTGGACTTACAGCACTACCTCTTCAAGCTGGAGTGAAAACACAAACTTTATCAGCGGTGATTTAATTGTTGATGGCTCGATAACCGGCGACCAGATCACAGCTAACTCTATTCAGGTTAATAAGCTAACAGGTGATGTGTCCGAATTATTCCCAGTATCTATGTATGACAATTTGACCCTTACAACTACGAACCAAGAGACTACAGAATTTTCTTTGCCAGCCCCAGAACTTGGAATTAGCAAGAGAGCAAGAGTGGATTTAACTTTTGATTTTTATTTTCAAAATCAAACGTCATCTAGCAGGAATGTTACTGCTTTTTTCAATCTTCAGGTAAGAAGTAAAAGTGCGGTTGGTTCTCAAGTTGGCGCAACTAATGGGGTTGTATTTGTCAATTTCCCGCATCAATACCAGCAACTAATCTACGTCTCTGGAAATCATTTAGCAGAACTTGATAACTCTGGCGGGGTGGCTGACAACAGCTCAGGAACTGGACAGGGCGCAATCAACGGGGTCTATTACGATTCGGTCAATAATAGAACTTTTTTGCTAGTTTCTAACATATCTCAAACATTCACTACAGGTGAAACGCTTTATTTCAGTCCTTTTAGGTTTGCAGCAGTAGGAACTTGGGTATCAAATAACGGATCTGACGTAATACAAGTATCACTCCCAGGTGGGGATACTCAGCAAATGAGACACGTTGTGGCTGATACTTTTGGGGCAACAACAACAGCAACAGAATTTAGGGCTACAGCAAAAATGGCAGCATCTTATACAGGTGTTCTAACTAAAATCTCCAGATTCCAAGGCACAATGGAGTTAGTATCGTGATTGAAATAGGCTATGTTACAGAAAGTGGAGAAGATGTTGTTGCGGGTAGTTACGAATCACCAGTAGAAGCTAATTTGGCAATTGCCGAGCTAAAAGCATCAATCAGCTCTAGGCAGGATATTAGCACTTTATTTATGCAGGCAGATTTTGGCTCAGGCACAAATCGCTATGGATACATCGACCCCTGATCGGTGATATAATTAATTTAACACATTTGAGCAGATACAATGCAAACATATACTTTAGTACAGGGCGACCAAGCCCCACAAATTCAAGCTATATTAAAGCGAGATGATGATGGCTCATTAATTGACTTTTCTGGCGGTAGCTGTTCGCTAAAGTTTCGGAAGAAAGGCACCTCTGTTACGCTGTTTACTCTCGCGGCATCAGATGTTGGCGATAAATTCTCAAAAGGTGAAGCTATATTCTCTTTTTCCGGAACTCAGTTAGATATTGATGCAGGGTATTATGAAGGCGAAATAGAAATTACATATTCTAGCGGTGCGATTGAAACTGTATTTGCAGTTTTAGACTTTTATCTAAGGGCTGATTTCTAATGATTAATGCAATAGTCGCTTTTAAGAAAGCCGTTGCAGAAATAGGATTCAAGAAAGCCGTTGCAGAAATAGGGTTTAAGAAAGCCGTTGCTTCTATAAGGCTTGGCGACTTTTTAATCTTTAGGTTCTTCTTTGAGACTTTAGGTCTATCTGATGTTCAGGCTAAGGATGTAGGCAAGTCTTTATCTGACTCTCAGGCAGTAACCGATCTTGCAGCGCAATCGGTTGACAAGAGTTTATCTGATAGCTCAGATACTGCGGATTCTGCCGCGTTAGATTTTGGAACAGTACAGGTTGATTCTGGTTTAACCTCAGATCAGATTGATACGTTTGCAGTCGGTAAATCACTGCAAGATACTTCATCTGCCAGCGAAAATCAGACTATGGGCTTTCACAAGTTCATTGATGAGCTTGCAGGGGTAACGGACGACCTGGACGGTGAGGCTACTGCCAATGATGATCAGGAAATGACATTTACAAAGGTCAGGTCTGACCTGTCTACCATATCAGATGCTTTTTCTTATTCTAGCGTAAGTGCGGTTAGTGATACAATTGGGCATAACGATACAGGCTCTATACGCAGTCAGGGTTATTGCGCCTTTGACTATTTTTTAGAAGATTATGTTGGCGCAAGCCGAACTTTTTAACAGGTGATTTATGATTAACGAAGACTTAAAGCTGCGCGGTGACGTTGCGATAGTATTGAAAGATAAGGACGGCAATGTAAAAGATAGCCGTGAAATTCACAACTTAGTGGTTAGCTCCGGACTTGAGTTTATTTGCTCGCGTATGGCTGGAACTTCTGCTGGCGTAATGTCTCACATGGCATTGGGTTCCGGCACTACTGCTGCTGCGGCTGGACAGACTGATCTAGTGTCTATTCTAGGCTCTAGGGAAGCGTTAGACAGCACTTCTGCTTCTAGCAATACCATTACCTATGTTTCGTCTTTCGAAGCGGGTGAAGGCACTGGCGCGGTTACAGAGGCAGGCGTATTTAATGCTTCATCTTCTGGCACTATGCTTTGCCGTACTGTTTTTGCTGTTGTAAACAAGCAAGCTGACGATACTATGTCAGTAACTTGGACTATTACTTTAACTGCATCTTAATTAGAAGGGGCTTCCGATGGCTACTATAGTAACTAGGGCGAGCAAAGGTTCGCCCCTAACTAATACCGAAGTTGATGCTAACTTTACTAATCTAAACACTGATAAGGCAGAGCTTTCGGGCGCTACCTTTACGGGCGAGATAGTAGCCAACGCTGGCATAGCACTAGGCGACAACGACAAGGCTACGTTCGGTACTGGTGATGACTTACAAATTTATCATGATGGTAGTAATAGCTATATTTCCGACACAAGCGGAACAGGTGACTTATACCTTAGAGGCAGTAACCTACGTCTAACAGACAATGATGGCACTTTGTTTCTTTTCGGTGCGTCTAATGCAGACACAAGACTTTACTACAGCGGCTCTCAAAAACTAGCCACCACCGCCACAGGCATAGACGTTACTGGCACAGCCACGATGGATGGGTTGACTGTTGATGGTGCTACTACCATCAAAGTTGCAACTGGGTCAAACACAGTAAAAGTTTTGAATGTTTACAGCACGGATGGTAGCACAAATAACGCACAGGTAAGGTCTTGGTTTGGTGCAGGTGAATATGATACGGCAGGTCGTGGCTTGCTTTTGGACACCGGTAGAGATTCGGGTGGTGACGGTGTTGCTACGTTCTATTCAGTAGACCAATCAGAACATAGCGATTACGAAGCTATTAAGATTCTTACTGACGGCGGTGTTACACTTTCACATTTAGGAGCTAACAAACTATCCACCACCTCCACAGGCATAGATGTTACTGGCACAGCCACGATGGATGGGCTTACTGTTGACGGTCTTGCACAAATATCAGCACAAACCAATGGTGCTTATGCTTTAAGAGTAGGAGATGAAGCAGGTTCAGCAGGTGGTGTTGTAGGTATAGGTAAAATTGGAATAAATCCACAAGCTG
>Ga0209279_10000534_pt1 | contig 24085 bp, 20 predicted proteins | sample CoawatmetaG00DNA_3_FD_187508 | JGI IMG/M metagenome (GOLD analysis project Ga0209279, IMG submission 187508) | Marine microbial communities from the West Antarctic Peninsula - Coastal water metaG006-DNA (SPAdes) (version 2) | ecosystem: Environmental > Aquatic > Marine > Coastal ... | reverse complement strand
CCCCATACCGCCACGGCCCGGCCATGGCGGTATGGGGGATGGGCGCGATCTTGGGGCCGATCATCGGCCCGGCGCTGGGCGGGTGGCTGACCGACAATCTGTCGTGGCGCTGGGTCTTCTACATCAATCTGCCGATCGGCGCGCTCGCCTTTGCCGGCCTGTCCGCGTTTCTGACCGAAACCAAGGATGCTGCCCGACCGCGGCTCGACCTGTTCGGCTTCGCGATGCTGGCGCTGGCGATTGGTTCGATCCAGCTGATGCTCGATCGCGGTCAGACCAAGGACTGGTTCAGCTCGACCGAAATCTGCCTGGAGGCGGCGCTGGGCGTGTTCTTCGGCTATCTGTTCGTCGTCCACACACTGACTGCCCGCCGCCCGTTCATCGACATCGGCATGTTCAAGGATCGCAACTTCCTGACCGGATCGATCTTCGGCTTCTTCCTCGGCACCGTGCTGTTCGGCGTGCTGGCGCTGCTGCCGACGATGCTGGAAACACTGATGGGCTATCCGGTGGTGCTGACCGGGCTCGTCACCGCGCCGCGCGGCATCGGCACGCTGATCTCGATGATCGTCGTCGGCCGGCTGATCAAGTCGGTCGACGCGCGCCTGCTGATCTTTGTCGGCTTTTCCATCGCCGCGTTTTCGCTGCACATCATGTCGGGCTTCACGCTCGGTATGAACGAGCGGCTGGTGATCGTCTCGGGCTTCATCCAGGGCATCGGCACCGGTCTCGTCTTCGTGCCGTTGACCACGATCGCCTTCGCGACGTTGGATACGCGCTACCGCAACGAAGGCGCGGCGATGTTCACGCTGACCCGTAACATCGGCTCGGCGGTCGGCATCTCGATGTTGCAGGCGCTAACCATCCGCAACGGCGCGACCGTGCACGCGCGACTGGTCGAGGGCATCCGGCCGGACAATCCGCTGCTGCCCTCCACGTTCGACTTCGACGCGCCGTCGGCGGTCGCGATGCTCAACGCGCAGATCACGCGGCAGGCGGCGATGGTCTCGTACGTCGATGCCTTCTGGCTGCTCTTCATCCTTACCCTTGCCGTCATTCCGCTGTTGCTGCTGATGCGCCGCCCCCGCGCCGGCGGCGGCGACGGCCCGACGATCCACATGGACTGATCCGATGCGCATCGCCCCCCTGCTCCTCGCCACCATCGCGTCTGGCGCCCTCGCCGGCTGCACCGTCGGCCCCGATTTCGCGCGGCCGCCGGCCCCCGCCGCGACCGGCTATCAGCCCGCCGGCGAGGCGCCGCCGCCGCGCGTCGTGTTCGGCGACGGGCCCGAGCAGCGCTGGTGGACCGCCTTCGGCTCGCCGCAGCTCGACGCGCTGGTCGATCAGGCGATCGCCCACAACCGCAGCCTCGCGGCGAGCAATGCGACGCTCGCCGCCAGCCGCGACGAGGTCCGCGCGATTGCCGGCCGCCGCCTGCCGCAGGTCGATGCCAATGCGCGCGTCGACCAGCAGCAGGTCAACCTCGCCGCGTTCGGCTTTTCCGGCGCCAACCCGCTCGCTCCCGGCGGCAACCCGCAGTTCCATTTGTACACCGTGGGCGGCGGCATCAGCTACGACCTCGACCTGTTCGGCGGTCTGCGCCGCAGCGTCGAACAGAGCGCCGCCCAGGCCGAAGCGCAGCAGCGCCAGACCGAGGCGGCACACCTGACCATCGCAGGGCAGGTGGTCAATCAGGTGCTGACCATCGCCGCGCTGAACGCGCAGATCGCCACCGCCAAAGCGTTGCTCGCCGACGACCAGCGCAACGTCGACCTGACGCAGAAGCGCCGGACCGGCGGCGAGGGCACGTTGGTCGAGGTGCTCAACGCACAGAGCCAATATGCCGCCGACCGCGGCGACCTGCCGCAGCTCGACCAGCAACTGGCGGAGGCGCGACACCTGCTCGCGACCCTTCTCGGCACCACGCCGGACGCACTACCCCCGACGGATATCGCACTCGACCGGCTGACCCTGCCGGCGACGATCCCTGTCGCGCTGCCGTCAGCGCTGGTCCATCGCCGCCCCGACATCCTCCAGGCAGAGGCGCAGCTGCACGCCGCCACCGCCGCGATCGGCGTCGCCACCGCGCGCCTCTATCCCGACATCACGCTGGGCGCGACGCTGACCCAGGGCGCACCGGGGGTCGGCGACCTCGTCAAGAACGCCTTCCGCGGCTACGACCTGTTCGCCGGCCTGACCGCGCCGATCTTTCATGGCGGCACGCTGAAGGCGCAGCGCGCAGCGGCGGTCAACCGCGCCCGCGCCAGCCAGGCGAGCTACGAACAGACCGTGCTGGTCGCGTTCAGCCAAGTCGCCGATCTGCTGTCGGCGCTGCAGAACGACAGACGCTCGGTCGCCGACCAGCAGGCCTCGGTCCAAGTGGCCGAACGCTCGCGCCATCTGTCGCGGCGCAGCTTCGAGGTCGGCAATTCGGGCATCCTGCAAGTGCTGGAGACCGAACGCCTCTACCAGCGTGCCAGCAATGGCCTGGTCGTTGCGCGGACGCAACAGTTCCTCAACGTCGCACGCCTGTATGTGGCAACGGCAGGGGGATGGCTGCCAAGCCAGCCGGTGACGTCGAAACGATAGGTAAATCCTTGTAAGTGCCGCCCTGCGATAACCCAATTGCGGTCATTCACCAGCATTTTCCCCTTCCCAGAAGCGGACGCCCGTTCAGCTCGGCCGTATGAAGCAAATGCAGATGGTGAGTCTGTATCAGATGGCCGGTCATTCCTCACGCAGACAATCTGACGCGGACTTCTGACGCCCCAAAATTTGCGGAAAACCGCGGGCTTCGGGCTGGCGTCACAACCGGACGATTCCGACGCTCGTAGGAAAGGCGAAACGCCGCCAAGCATGCGGATATTATCTGCTATTGATTCTCATTAGGGAAATTTGTAGCTCCCTTCAAAAGAGGGGCTACAATGAGACTGATCGCTTACCTGCTATGCACCGGCACACTGCTCGCTGCGACACCCTGCCTTGCGCAGGAAGTGCCCGCCTCGACGCAGGAAACGCAACCGGACGACATCATCGTCACCGGTGAGAAGTCGAACCGGACGCTTCAGGAAACGACGACCAGCGTCGCGGTCACGACCCCCGAGCGCATCCGGCAGGAGAACATCCTGACGATCCAGGATGTCTACAACCGCACTGCCAACGTCTCGGAAACCTACGGCTCCGCCGGCTTCACCATCCGCGGAATCAACAACAAGGGTGTAGGTGCCGGCGGCGATGCGGACACGGCGACCGTGTATGTGGACGGTGCGCCCATCCCTCGCCAGGCGCTATTCGGGGGACCTACGGATCTCTGGGATATCGATCAGGTCGAAATCCTGCGCGGGCCGCAATCCACTATCCAGGGCTTGAACGCGCTGGCCGGTGCCATCGTGCTGACGACCCGCGATGCGTCCGTGACCGATTACAGTGCGGATGGACGCATCCTGTGGACGGACCGCAACGATCGCACCTTCTCGGCCGCGGCAGGCGGTCCGTTGATCCGCGACGAGCTGGGCATTCGTCTGTCGGCCGAACGCCGCGCGGATCGCGGCATCATCCGCAACGTCGCGCGAGGTGGTTACGATGACAGCCTGCGCACGCTCAACCTGCGCGCTAAGCTCCACTGGACGCCACGGTCGCTGCCCGGGCTCGACGTGAAGGCAAGCTACAATCGCGTCCGGCGCGATGGCGGCTATCTCTACGAATATACCAATCTCACCACGCCGGACTTCTACGGTCATCGCCGCTCGACCAGCGACCAGCCCAACCGCGGCTATATCCGCTCCGACATCGCGGTGCTGAACGTCGGCTATGAGATCGCCCCCCGCCTGCGGTTGTCGAGTGTCACCTCGTTCAATCGTGCCGCGACGTTGGCGCAGACGGACGCGGACGGCACGGCCGCCGACGTCCAGTTCATCAGCAATGACAGTCGTTATCGGACCTGGACGCAGGAGCTTCGCCTCAACTACGATGGCGAGCGGCTGAGTGGCGTGCTGGGTGCCTGGGCCTATCGTCGCTCCGGCGGGCTCGACGCCAACAACCGCCTGAACATCGCGACGCCTGTCACCACGATCGTCGGACTGTTGCAGAGGGGCGGTTTCCCGGCCGCCGCTGCGAGGCAGATCGCAACGGCCTATGCCACCGCGCTGCCGCAGATCCCGGTCCGCTATAGCGCCGATCAGCCCTTGCTGGTGAAGAACGCCGCGCTGTTCGGCGACGGCCGCCTGCGCGTGACCGATCGCCTCTCGCTGCTTGCCGGCTTCCGCTACGATCACGAGGACAACCGCTACGGCGCGGAAACGATCGCGACCTTCAACGGCACATTGCCGAGCCCGGCCGCGTTCGGCGCGGCTGGCACGCCACTCAACCTGGCAGTGAACGCGATCAACCGCGGCGTGCTCGGCCTGGTCGCGCAGGCGGCATCGGCGCGGGCCAGCAACGCCCGCAGCTTCGACGCCTTCCTGCCGAAGGCCGGCCTCAGCATGGAGTGGACGCCTGACCTGACCACCGCCTTCACCGTGCAGCGCGCCTATCGCTCGGGCGGATCCAGCCAGAACCCGGCGCGCGCGACGCTCGTCGCCTATGATCCGGAATATAGCTGGAACTACGAGGGTTCGCTGCGTTCGCGCTGGCTGGACGGCAGGCTGACGGTCAATGCCAACGTCTTCTACGTCGATTGGAAGGACCAGCAGACGACGGCCTTCTTCGGCCTCAACGCTTTCGACTACAATACGGTGAACGCCGGCAAGTCGCACCTCTATGGCGGGGAGTTGGAGGTGCAGGGCCGCCTCAACCGCGTGTTCGACGCTTATGCTTCGGCTGGCTACGTCCGGACCAAGTACGATCGCTTCGATCTGCCAGCCGGTTCGACCAGCACGGTCAACCTGGCCGGATCGCAATTCCCCTATGCGCCTCGCTGGACGCTGGCGGGCGGGATCAACGGCCGCGTCGGTGCCATCGCCGGCAACGTCAACGCCAATTATCGCAGCGCCGTCTTTACCGATGTCGGAACCGCGCAGAACCAAGCACGTGTGTCCGGCCGCACGGTGGTGAATGCGCGGCTCGGCTATGACGCCGGTCGCTGGACGGTGTTCGCCTTCGCCCGGAACTTGCTGGACGAGGATTACCTCCAGTACCGCACCCCTGACGGCCTTCGCGGCATCGTCGGCGACCCACAGACGTTCGGTGCCGGTCTCGAACTGCATCTGTGACAGCCTTGGCCGCGCTCGTCGCCGTTATCGCTGGGCTGGCCGATGCTGCGCTGCTGCGGCGCGCATGGGCGGATCGGCAGCTTGAGCGTGCCAGCCTGATCGTGAGCGGATAGGCGGCGCTCGCCGCCACCGTCGTGCTCGATGCGGCGTGGGCCGGCTGCGGCAAGGCAAGCGCGGTTGCCGTGGCCGGGATCGGTTTGGCTACGCTGATCGACCCGTGTGCCAATGAGACCGACACGCTACAACGTCTCCACGACCTCCACCCACTGGCGGTCGTAGACGCGCTGAAGGACGGGCAGCTGCCCGCAAGTTGTCCAAGAACGGGCTGCCGTGCGTCGATGCCGAGGCTCGGCTGTACTTCCGGGACGTGCTGGATCACGTCCGCAGGGTGGAGACAATGGCGAGCGGCTTGCGCGATCTGCTGTCATCGGTGTTCGAGTTCAGCAACCTTATCGAGCAGCAGCGCACCGGCGCGATCACACGCCAGCTTGCAGCCTGGGCAGCAATCCTGGCCGTGCCGACTGCAATCGCCGGCATCTACGGCATGAACTTCGAGCATATGCCCGAGCTTCGGAGCCCCTACGGTTATCCCATAACCATTGGCGTGATCCTGACGATCTGTTCGGCGCTGTACTGGCGCTTTCGCAAGGCGCGTTGGCTGTAGAGCACGCGTTCGCCGACCCTAATGCGACGAGCCGTTGGCAGGCTTATGCGCTCTATATGCTCTTTCCCGGAATCGATATCGAAATGCTATGCGGGGGTTCGTACCTGAGAAAAGCGGGCGCTGGACGCTCGATTATCGAAGGTTTGAAAGGCGATATGTCGTCCGAACCCAATCCGGAGCCCGACGAACGCGGGACGATCATCTACGTCGGTCAGGACAAGGCGGGCCACTGGCTCGTGCAGGATAGCGGCCGAAAGATGGAGGGCCGATTCGTCTCACGCGGCGCAGCGCTCAGCTTCGCCGAAGCGGAGCGGCAGATCTACCGCGCGAGCCTTGAGATCGTCTCGGCACCGCTGGTTCCGCTCATTTCCTTCGAGCCGGTAATTCCGGCCGAGCACGCGCTGCGCCGCGCCGCCTAAGGATTTCCCATGACATCGAAACTCAAGCCGTTCGTCACGGCTGATCGTCCGTCGTCCACCTCGACGGTTACCCGGTCCATGATCCTCGGCAGCCGTGCCGCACACAATGATGCGCGCTGGACTGAGATCTGCGCCGCGCTTGCTGCTTTGCGCGCGCAGCGGCGCCATTCCGTCCGTATGGTCGACGCCGACTGCGCCTGCGGCACATTGCTGATCAAGGCAGTGCGTCACGCCAGGGCGCTCGGCTTCACGGCGATCGAAGGCCGCGGCATTGATGGCTCGCCCGCGATGATCGGGCGGGCGCGTGTAGCAGCTGCCCGTCTGCATGAACCGGCGATCGGGCTCACCTTTGAGGTCGCGGACATGATCGAAGCGCTGGCCGACGAAGCCGACGTACCGGCAGACATCGTGCTGTGGCATGGCAGCCGCGCAGACGATAATCGACCGGGCTTGCGCGAAAGCCTCGCAAAGGCTGGAGACATCGTCATCGGCGATCGTGATCTCCCGCGTGACCGGGCACGGGCGGCATGACCCGTCGCGATCTGCAATGGAAAGCCGGCGGCTTTGCGCTGCTGGCATCCTCCTGTGGGATGTGCTTCGCGCTCGACGGCTCCCCGGCGATGATCGTCTTCTTTCCGCTCGCGCTGCTCGGCTTGCCGCTGATGATCCACGGCAAGCGGGTCGGTCAGTTGCTCCGCGCCGAGCGGCGCGGGCACAGCCACACCGCCGACGTCGTCCATGCTGCCCGCGTGCGTCGCCGCGGGCAGACCGACGACGGCTTTGGACACTGACACGCAAGGTCCCCTGTCATGCGCTGCTTCGACTATCGTGATGGCGTCCTGTGCGCCGAGGGCGTCCCCCTGCCCGCTATCGCCGATGCAGTCGGCACCCCCGTCCACGTATATTCGGCAAGCGCGCTCCGGCATGCCGCGGAGGCGTTTACCTCTGCCCTGCAAGGTCTACCGACCGCCCGATTCGCCTTTGCGGTGAAGGCCAACCCCAACGGCGCCGTCCTTCGGCTGCTCGCTGACTGCGGCTACGGGGCCGACATCGTATCGGGCGGCGAGCTGCGCCGGGCCTTGGATGCCGGCATCGCGCCAGCGGACGTGGTCTTCTCTGGCGTCGGGAAGACCGATCGAGAACTGATCGACGCACTGAAGGCCGGCATCGGTCAGTTCAACCTGGAGCTGGAGGAAGAGGGTCGCGTTCTGGCGCAGTTGGCGCGGCAACGCGGCATGCGTGCGCCGGCGGTGTTGCGCGTGAACCCCGATGTCGACGGCGGGACGCACGCCAAGATCACGACCGGCAGGCGGACGAGCAAATTCGGCGTCGATATCGCCGGTGCGCTGGACATGTACGACCGGCTAGCGCGACTCGATGGCCTCGATCTGCAAGGGATCGCGCTTCATATCGGCAGTCAGATCGGCCACCTAAATCCGCTGGAGGCCGCTTACCGCCGGATCGGCGCGCTGATTCTCGAACTGCGCGCACGCGGGCACAGGATCACGCGGGTCGATCTGGGGGGTGGGCTCGGCATCGCTTATCGACCCGAGGATGTGATGCCGTCGCTTGCCGATTACGCGTCGATGATTTCGCGGGTGACGCGCGACTGGAACGTCAGCCTCACGTTCGAACCCGGTCGCATCATCACCGGCCTAGCCGGCGTGCTGTTGACGCGGGTGATTTGGGTTAAACCGAGCCCGAGCCGCCCATTCGTCATTGTCGATGCCGCGATGAACGATCTGGCACGTCCCGCGCTCTACGACGCATATCACCGCTTCGCGGCGGTCCGTCCGGATGGGCGGACGATGGTTGCCAACATCGCCGGGCCCATTTGCGAGACCGGTGACATGTTCGGCATCGACCGGACGATCGATCACGTTGAGCGGGGGGATCTGGCAGTCTTCCATGCAACCGGCGCGTACGGAGCAGCTATGGCCTCAAACTATAATTCGCGCCCGGTCAGCCCTCAGGTAATGGTGGATGAAGACAGTTTCGAGCTGGTCGGTGATCGCACCTTTCCTTCTGATCTGCCGACGCAATTGCAGCATCAACAACAAATAGCCCGTCGTTTCGACGGGGCGATTACACAAGCAGCTTTGCGCAGGCATTCAGTCCAAAGTTGGAGAATAGAGGAAAAGATGCCGCAGCCTCACTCCTCCGTAGCCGCTGAGAGATGTTAATACAGACAACGCAAGGGTAGTCTGCCGAGCCATCGACCACGGAGCAATCATTCGGGAATGCGCCGACGGCAATGCGGTTGGGTTGAACCAGTTTCGGCCATTTGGAGCACCTTGCCCGCTCCCCAGCTTCTGCCGTTCGTTCATATCGCAAACGGTCGCTGACCTGCGATCACCTCTACTTAAGTGATGTCCGGCAATGGGGATGGGGGGGGTAAGCGGACGTTCTTTACGGGCTATAGTCCTCGAACTCCCATAGTGACCAGCGGGCAATCTTACCTGCGATCGTAAGCCAGTCGTCGCCCGACACCTGTGAGTTGGCCCCCGAAATGACCTGACAGGGTCTCGCTCTTAGATAAGAGTGAGCCATATGACTGAGCATACGACTAGGCGCTACAATGGCGGCGAGGTCCTCTCCGGGGTTCAGCGCCGGAGGCGCTGGACCCCGGAGGAAAAGGTCCGGATCGTCGAGGAGACGTATCTGCCGGGCATGAACGTGTCGCTGGTAGCCCGGCAGCATGGCATCAGTGGCAGCCAGATCTTCACCTGGCGCAGGCTGGTTGCGCAGGGTGCGCTGACTGCCGCCGGTGCCGGCGAGGAGGTGGTGCCCGCCTCCGAGTACCGGTCGCTGCAGAACCAGGTCGCCGAGCTGCAGCGCCTGCTGGGCAAGAAGACTATGGAAGCCGAGATACTGCGGGAGGCCGTCTCCCGGGCCGCAGGCCCAAAAAAACTCCTCTTGCGCTCGATCTCGTTGCCAGGGGACGACCGGTGAGCGCGGTGGCCGAGGCGTTGGGCGTCAGCCGCCAGCACCTGTCAGCCATGCACAACCGGTCGCCTACACGTCGGCGAGGTCGACCGCCTCTACCGGATACCGACTTGGTCAGCGACATCCGGGCGCTGATCGCCGATCTGCCCACCTACGGTTATCGCCGGGTCCACGCCCTTCTGCGCCGCCAGGCTGCCAGGATCGGGCGCACAGCGCCCAATCCCAAGCGGGTCTACCGGGTCATGAAGGTGCACGGGCTGCTGCTTCAGCGCCACAACGGCAGCCGGGAGGAGCGGCGCCATGATGGTCGCGTTGCCGTCGATCGGCGCAACACCCGCTGGTGCTCTGACGCCTTGGAGATCGCTTGCGACAATGGCGAAAAGGTGCGCGTCGCCTTTGCACTCGACTGCTGTGACCGCGAGGCCATGGGGCACGTTGCTACCACCGGCGGCATCACCGCCGAGGACATCCGTGATCTGATGGTCGCCACTGTCGAGCATCGCTTTGGCCCGGTGAACCGCTTGGCCTCGCCCATTGAATGGCTCAGCGATAACGGCAGCCCTTACGTTGCTCACGATACTCGCCGCTTCGCGCGCGACATCGGCCTCGTACCCCGCACCACGCCGGTCAGCTCTCCGCAATCGAACGGCATGGCCGAAGCTTTCGTGCGCACCCTCAAGCGCGACTACGTCCGTGTAAACCCGACGCCCGATGCACGCACTGTCATCGAGCAACTGCCCCGCTGGCTAACCCACTACAATGAGGTCCATCCGCACAAGGCGCTAGGCTACCGATCACCCCGCGAGTACATCACCCAAACCCGCGAGGCCTCGTCAGGCAATTAGGGGGCAACGACAACCTGAGCGATGCGCTTGCGCACATAATCTTCGACGCGTTGAGGGTCGAAAGTGCGCGCGATAAGCAACAACCGCCCTTCGACGATGGTATGGCTATCTAGTTCATACTCCAGCCAAGCTGGCGAACACACGTTGAAATCAAAGGACTCCTCTCCTGGCGCGCCAGCTGGCCCCACAAGCGCTCGTATAGAGACACAGAACGCGTCTCCCCTGGGCCGAATAGACTTAAGGGGTTCATTTTCGGCGGTCAGCAAGGCTCGAAGTTCGGCGATCATCCCCCATGATCCTCCCTACGGTGAATATTCGCAATCGGGCGTAAGCCATGCGGCCGCTTATGGGAGTTAGCAGACGTTTGCATCGCCGTGCAGCGTAGCACTGCCGGACCTCTCCCGCAGTAACCGGGTGATCTCATCTGTAAAGAGTGCAAGAGAATGATAGTTAGTCTCTGATTGGGTGCTGCATCGATTGGCTGGTTTATAGTAGTCTGCAAGGCATATCCATGCGACCAGCCCCTCCCGGTTTTGCCTCTTGGTTCAATGCTAAGACCGGTGATCGTCGTTGCGACTGCTTTTCCCTGTGACGCTTCGCCAAAGCCCCAGTCGGCAGTGACCGGATCGTTCTGTTTGATAGGGTGCGCACGGAGCGCTTCAGCCAAGTCGCTCACATCCTGCCATTGGACCCACATACCGTTGCTCCCGCGGAAGCGCGGTGTCTGCACCTCCGCAGTTAGCCAGCCGAAATCGTCGCCGTCCCTGCTGAACTCGAACGCGACGATGAGTGAACTATTCATTTGACGTGACTGCCACAACGGAAAGGACGACTGCAAATGGGCGTTAGCGGGCGATCCGCCAGTCGAAAAATCCGCGGTCAGCGCACAACTTCAAAATGGCCTTGGATGAACGATCTTAGCACTGGCTTGAGCGTGTGAGCGCCGCTGTCGGCCTCGTATGTACGTATAGCGGGACGCCCAGCATTGTCAGTTAACACGTCTGGCAAGCCACGGCTCGAAAGCTCCCCCACGTTGCGGACACTCGTGTCGCTCACCTGGTAAACACGCACGCGATACACGGAGCCACCGGACCACAACGAGAATACAAGATTGTCCTTATCGCGGGTAAACAATCCCATCGGAACGTCGCCGACAGGTTCGCTGAACTCTATCGGTCGCGCGCACTCGGACACGCATTTGATCCGGATGTGATAGCCCGTACCCGCGCCTTCCTCGACTAACACAGAGAATGTCGATCGCTCACCGCCCACCCGCAATGACGCGACGGGCGGAATGGTGCTCGCCATGAGTGCCGGAGCAGCGATCAATAGATAGCGCATGGCCACATAATACAGACGCCACGGACGTCCGCAAATGGGCGGAAGCGGACTTAGACGTCCGGCGTCAGCCACTGCCCCACGCACCAAAAGCCGAGTATCGTCACGATTATCGCCAGTGCCAAAAGCACGTCGCAGGGGGTCGCGTGGCGCTTCAATGATCCGTCTATATGCCTACTTAAATCCGAAGCAACAGCGCCGCAACGCCGATGTAATTGATGCCGGATTGTGGGCGTAAGCGGCCGCCCTACCCTTCGACCCATAACCCGACATCCACGTCCTGCATCTTTCTTCCCGGAACCGGACGTCCGTTAAGTATTACCCAGCAGACGTCGCAATCCGACGATCAGTCGAGGCAGAGCGCGCCGTGGCAATTGACAAGGCCAGGTCATGATGGCCGATTGCGATCATGGGGACGGCGATCTCCCCACGAGGCGTCAGCTGGAGAATCGCGTCCGCCTATTCATGAAGGACGCCCCATGCCTGCGCCGAACGCCATCACCCCGGACGAGCTATCGCGACTGGTCGGCACCGCCGGCTGCCCGCGCATCGTCGATCTGCGGTCGTCACCCGCGCGCGCGATCCCGGGTGCAATGCCGGGCGATCTTCAACATGCCCCATCGGTCGACACCGTCATCGTCGTCGATCGGTATGGCGGTACGGGGGCCGTTGCCGCAGCGGCGATGATGCGAAGCGATGGCAAGGATGCCGAAGTCCTGGAAGGCGGCCACGCCGCTTGGGAGCGGGCGGGCCTGCCCGCCATAACGCTCGCGCATCGTCCGCCGCGCCGCCGTGATGGCAGGACATGGTGGGTCACTCGCGCGCGGCCGAAGGTCGACCGCATCGCCTGCCCCTGGCTGATCCGCCGCTTCGTCGATCCCGCGGCGCGCTTCCTGTTCGTGGCGCCAGGCGAGGTGCTGACCGTCGCCGCGCAACAGCAGGCCGAACCGTTCGATGTCGCGGACGACGGTGTATTCTGGAGCCATCGCGGCGAGCGGTGTACCTTTGATGTGATGGTCGAGGCGTTCGGGCTCGATACGCACGAACCACTGGTACGTCTGGCCGCGATCGTTCGCGGTGCCGATACCGATCGGCTCGATCTGGCGCCGGAGGCAGCAGGGCTCCTCGCCATCTCGCTAGGCCTGTCGCGCATCCACAGCGACGATCATGCCCAGCTGGAGGCGGGCATGGCGGTCTACGATGCCCTGTATCGCTGCTGTCGCGATGCACAGGGCGAAAAGCACAATTGGTCCTCGCATCAGCCGACGCGCGGCAAGGTGTCGGCATGACCGCGGTGACGGCGGACGCCGCACCACCAGCACGCCCCGCACCGGTGACGCTCGGCCAGGCCTTTTGGGTGTGGCTGCGGATCGCGCTGCTCTCGTTCGGGGGGCCGGCCGGCCAGATCGCGGTCATGCACCGCATCCTGGTCGACGAGAAACGCTGGATCGGCGAGCAGCGGTTCTTGCACGCGCTCAACTACTGCATGCTGCTGCCCGGGCCGGAGGCGCAGCAGCTCGCCACCTATATCGGTTGGCTGATGCACCGTACGAAGGGCGGCATCGTCGTCGGCGTGCTGTTCGTCATCCCCGGCGCCGTTGCGGTCATGGCGCTGAGCTGGGTCTATGCCCTGTACGGCCGCGTCGGCATCGTTTCGGCCCTGTTCTTCGGCCTCAAATGCGCGGTGTTGGCAGTCGTGCTGCAGGCTGTGGTGCGGATCGGCGGGCGGGCGCTCACGACGCCGCCGGCCAGAGCGCTTGCCATGCTGGCCTTCGTCCTGATATTCTTCCTCGGCGTACCCTTCCCGCTGATCGTGCTGGGAGCGGGCCTCATCGGCTGGTGGTCGACGCGGAAGGGCAGCACCGCCTTCAGGGGCGGCGGTCATGGTGCAGTCAAGGGCACGGTCGTAGCCGACGCAGACACGCTGCTTGGCGACGCGCTGCCCGCCCATGCGCGGCCGACATGGGCGGATACGATCCGGGCGGCGCTGGTCTGGCTGGCTCTCTGGCTCGTGCCAGTCGCCGCGTTGCTGATCGCGCTCGGCCCAGACGATGTGTTCAGCCGCATCGCAACCTTCTTTTCGACGATGGCGATGGTGACGTTCGGCGGAGCCTATGCCGTCCTTGCCTATGTCGCCCAGCAGGCGGTCGAGAATTACGGCTGGCTGGGGCCGAAGGAAATGCTCGACGGCCTGGGCATGGCGAAAACGACACCCGGGCCGCTCATCACGGTCCTGCAATTCGTGGGGTTCCTTGGCGCCTATCGCGATCCTGGCGGCGTGTCGCCGCCGGTCGCGGGCACGCTCGGCGGCCTGCTCGCGACCTGGGTGACCTTCGTGCCGTGCTTCCTTTGGATCTTTCTCGGCGCACCCTTCATCGAGCGGCTGCGCGGCAATGCCGCGGTCGCTGGCGCGCTTTCGGCAATTACCGCGGCGGTCGTGGGCGTCGTACTCAATCTCGCGGTCTGGTTCGCGCTGCACACGCTCTTCCGCGCAACGACCTCGGTCGCGGCCGGCCCCTTAGGCTTCGATGCCCCGATCCTGGCCAGCATCGATCCGGTCGCCCTCGCCCTCGCATGCGGCGCGGGCGGCGCTTTGTTCGGGCTTCGGGCAAGCGTGGTGACGACGCTGCTGGCGACGTCCGCCGCCAGCCTCGCGCTCTACGGCCTCGGGATCACCGCCTGACCACGCGTTCGCGCACCATGAGCAAAGCTCGGCTAATCGTACCGCAACATATGCTTTTCCCATTATTCCGATCGAGTCGATAGGTTTTACGTCAGACCCAAACCGGGCCTTAGCGCGGAGACCTCTATGATCCCGATCCGCTTCCACGATCCGCCTGCCGTCGAGGCGACTCCTACCCTAATCTGACACGGCGAGCGGACCGGGCCGACCGGCCTCGTCCGCGCAACAGAAATCCGCCCGGCCGGCGCCATCGGCGCCGCAGCCGGCGACGGAACGTGCCCGTGACGACCGCCAGAACAACGAGAAAGCCAATCCATGAAAAGGGGATTTTCGGCGACGACGGCGCGCGTCCGTCGCCACCGTCGACTGTGGCTTGCCGCCACCGCACTGATGCCGCCCGGCGCTGCGGCACAGATCGTACCCATCGACAGTGACGGTGCGGTCCGCGTCGCAGCGGGCACCGGTTCCGTGCATGCGGACGACACCGCGGCCACCCCGGCCGGCGCGCCCGCCGACGATATCGTCGTCACCGCCCGGCGACGGACGGAGCGGGCGCAGGACGTGCCGATCGCGCTCAGCGTCGTCGGCGCGGAGCAGCTGGGACTACGCGGCGACTATCGGCTCGATCAGGTGCAGCAATTGGTGCCATCGCTCCAGGTGTTCAGCTTCAATCCACGCAACACCAACATCAACATTCGCGGGCTCGGCTCCAACGTCGCACTGACCAACGACGGGCTGGAGAATGGTGTCGGCGTCTACATCGACAACGTATATTACGGCCGCGTCGGGCAGAGCCAGTTCGACCTCGTCGACCTCGATCGCGTCGAAGTGCTGCGCGGGCCGCAGGGCACGCTGTTCGGCAAGAACACCACCGCCGGCGCGATCAACATCTCCAGCCGCCTGCCGCTGTTCCAATGGCATGCCGACGGGCAGGTCGATGTCGGCAATTACGATTACCGGCAGGTGCGCGGCTCGCTCACGGGGCCGCTGATCGACGGGCTCGCCGCCTTCCGGCTGAGCGCGGCCTATACCAGCCGCGACGGCTTCCTCTACGACACGAAGACGCGTCGCCGCGTCCATGATTATGAGAATGCCACGGTGCGCGGCCAGCTGCTGCTGACCCCCGCGTCCGACCTGACGATCCGTATCATCGGCGACTGGGGTCAGCAGGAGCAATCGTGCTGCATCAACCTGCCGGTCAGCACCTTCGCGAGCTATGACAACGGCACCCCGATCGCGAACACCTACCTCCAGCGGATCGCGCACTTCCCCAATTATACGCCGCTGCCGATCGATCCGTTTGCGCGTCGGACGGATGCCAATTCGCCGTTCCAGGCCAACATGGATACCTGGGGCGTGTCGGGTCAGGTCGATTACGATCTGGGTGGGGCGGCGCTCACGTCGATCACCGCGGTCCGGCAGTGGAACTGGTTTCCTCGCAACGATAGCGACCTGACCGCGCTGTCGATCAACACGCAGAACCATATCCTCAATTTCCAGCGCCAGTTCAGCCAGGAACTGCGCCTCGCCTCCACCGGCACGCACACCGTCGACTGGCTGCTGGGTGCCTATTATTTCCAGCAGGTGGTGCGTGGGTACAGCCGTGCCGAATTCGGCGCCGACGCCGCGCTCGCGCTTTTTCCGTCGGACAACCAGACCGTGGCGAGCCTCGCCAGCAACGGCCTGCTCTCCGCCGGTCGGTCCGATCCGCATACCAAGAGCGGCGCGGTCTTCGGTCAGGGCACGTGGCACATCACGCCCGCGCTCAGCCTGACCGCCGGGCTGCGCTACACGCATGAGGAGAAGTGGGGCAGCTATGCGAACCAGCGTCTCTTCGCGCAGCCGACCACCGGCCTGACGGCGGCGCAGATCGCGCGTGTCACCGCGATCCGCAACGCCCTGGCCCCGATCCAGGCCTTCTCCGTCGACACCGACGACGACAGCGTCTCGGGGCTGGCGACGCTGGGCTGGAAGCCGGCGGAGGATGTGCTGCTCTACGCCACCTATTCGCGCGGGGCGAAGTCGCAGGGACTGAACCTGACCAACCTGCCCGCGGGCGTCGACCCCGTCGTTCGACCCGAGACGGTGGACAATGTCGAGGTCGGTCTGAAGTCGCAGTTTCTCGACCGGCGCGTGACGCTGAACCTCGCCGCCTATCAGACCAGCGTCCACGACTATCAGACGACGATCGTCCAGCAGGTCATCGGCACCAACACCTACATCAACTACATCGCCAACATCCCGAAGGTCCGCTCGCGCGGGTTGGAGGGCGATCTGGCGGTTCGCCCCGCGGATTGGCTGAGCCTCACCGGCTCGATCGCTTATACCGACGCGACGTATCGCGACTACCCCAACGGCCCGACCCCGGTCGAAGCGCTGAACCCCACCGCCGCCAATCCCGGCGGCTCCCCGGTGCGCGACTTCACCGGACAGAGGCTGGCGGGCGTACCCAAATGGGCGGCGTCGGTCGGCGCCGACGTAACGCATCCCGTCGGCGGCCGCGCCGAGGGCTACCTCCACAGCGACTGGTCCTACCGGTCCTCCTATTACACGGTGGCGAGCAACAGCCGCTACGGCCTCGTCCCCGGCTATGGCCTGGTCAATGCGCGCGCCGGTGTCCGGCTGGGTGAGGACGGCCGCTACGACCTGTCGGTCTGGGCGCGCAACCTGTTCGACAAACGCTATTTCCAGACCTTGAACGTCATCAATTACGGGCTCGTTTCCGCCATTCTCGGCGATCCGGGCACCTATGGCGCGACCCTCAAGGTCCGGTTCTGAGGAGCGCGACGATGGCGAGCATTCCCTTTGAGGACGTTTATGGCCCACCCCAACGAAGGGCGACGGCGCGACACGAAGGGCATGCGGCCGTCAGGCTGATCGGATTCGGTTCGCTCGCCGTCCCGCTGGCCGGTGCGGGGCTGCCGCTCGTCCTGTTCGTGCCGCAACTCTATGCAAGCCATTTCGGCCTGTCGCTGGCGACGATCGGGTTCATCTTCTTCCTCGGCCGCTTCTGGGACGTGGCGTCGGACCCCATCGTCGGCGCGCTGTCGGACCGGACGCGCACCCGCTTCGGTCGACGACGGCCATGGATCGCGGCGGGTGGCCTGCTGTTCGGGGTCGGATCGGCGCTGCTGTTCTTTCCACCCGCGACCGTCGCGCCGCTCTATTTCGGGGCCGCGCTGTTCGTCTTCTACGCCGGCTGGACGATGATCGAGATTCCCTTTTCCGCCTGGGCGGGGGAATTGTCGGGCCAGTATCACGAGCGCACGCGCATCGTGACCTATCAGCAGACGATGCGGGCGGTCGGCCTGTTGCTTGTCCTGATCCTGCCGACCCTGATCGAGCAGTGGCGGCCCGCCGACGGCGTGCTGAAGCTGCACGCGACCGGCGCGTTCATCCTGACGACGCTGGTGCTAGCACTTATGCTGAGCCTGACCGCCATCGCCGAACCGCCCATCCCGGCGCAACGGACGCACCGCATCGGCTTCTGGCGCAGCGCCGGGCTGGTGTTCCGCGACCGGCTGCTGCTGCGCGTCCTCGCCTCCGACGTGGCGGTGACGGCGGGTCAGTCGATCCGCGCCGGGCTGATCGCCTTCTTCTGCGTCAGCTACATGGGCCTGCCGCAATGGGCGAGCGGGCTGTACCTGCTGCAATTCGTGTTCGGCGTCGCTGCCGGGCCGATCTGGCTCGCGATCGGGCGGCGGCTGGGCAAGCGTGAGACGGCGATCGCGGGTGAACTCGCGCAGGCGGCGATCAACATCGCCCTGCTCGCGGTCTTCCCCGATATGCTCTGGCTGCTGATCGCGCTCGCCGTGGCGCAGGGGCTGACGCAGGGCTCGGGCAATCTGATGCTCCGCGCGATGGTCGCGGACGTCGCCGATGCGCACGAGCTGTCAACCGGCCACAACCGCACCGGCCTATTCTTCTCCGTCTTCAGCCTGGCGACCAAGGCAGGCCCGGCGATCGGCATCGGCCTCGCGCTGCCTTTGCTCGCCTGGCTCGGCTTCCAGCCCAGGGGGCAGAGCGCCCCCGCCGCGCTGGACGCGCTCAAATACGTCTTCGCGCTCGGCCCCGCCGCCGCGCACATCATCTCGGCCGCGCTAATCTGGCACTTTCCGCTCGACCAGACCCGCCACGCCCAGATCCGCCGCGCGCTCGACGCCCGCGCGGCCACCGTTCCCGTCGAAGCCTGAAGGAGTGTGTGACATGACCGTGATCCAACACCAGTTCGACAATGCCGCCGATGCGGACACCCCGCTCGACATCGTTCCCGTCGCAGGGAAGATCGGCGCCGAAATCCGGGGCATCGCGCTGTCGGGCGATCTCGATGATCTTACCATCGCCGCGATCAAACAGGCGCTCGGCCGCCACAAGGTGATCTTCTTCCGCGGCCAGACGCAGCTCGACGACGAGACCCACGAGGCGTTCGCGGCGCGGCTCGGCGAGCCGCTCGCCCACCCGACCGTGCCGGTGGCGGAGGGGTCGCGCTTCCTGCTCGAACTCAACTCGCGTGAGGGTGAGGCCGCGTCGCAATGGCATACGGACATCACCTTCCTGCCCGCCTTCCCCGCCGCGTCGATCCTGCGCGCGCTGGTGATCCCGCCCGCGGGCGGCGACACCCTCTGGGCGAATGCGGTCGCCGCCTATGAAGGGCTGCCCGCGCCGCTCAAGGCGCTGGTCCAAGGTCTGCGCGCGGTCCACACCAACGCCTATGACTATGCCACCGCCCGGCCCGAGGCGACCACGGAGGCCATCCGACGTCATCGCGAGATCTTCGCTTCCACCGTCTACGAAACCGAACATCCGGTGGTTCACGTCCATCCGGTGACCGGCGAGAAGGCGCTGCTGCTCGGCAATTTCGTCAAGCATTTCGTCGGCCTCAATCGGGAGGATTCCAATCGCATCTTCCAGATCCTTCAGGATCAGATCACCAAGCCGGAGAACACGGTGCGATGGCGCTGGCAGCCGGGAGACGTGGCGGTCTGGGACAATCGCGCAACGCAGCATCGCGCCATCGCGGATTTCGGCAAGCAGAAGCGTCACCTGCGCCGCGCGACGATCGCGGGGTCGGTGCCGGTCGCTCTCGACGGCGCCACCAGCCGCGCGCTGAAGCCGGAGCCGCTGCTCGAAGCCGCCGAGTGACCTGTCGCGCCGGTGTCCTCACGCCAGGGACGCCGGCGCTCCTTTTCGGGAGAATGCCCCGTGCGAACGACCGCGCTGACCGTCGCCCTGCTCGCCACCGCGTTGACGGCCGCCGTCTCGCTGACCGCCGCCACCGGCGGCCATGCACAGAACGCGCGCCCCGCCCCCACCAAGGCGGCGACGAAGCCCAACATCCTCATCATCGTCGCCGACGATCTTGGCTATTCGGACCTCGGCGCGTTCGGCGGCGAGATACGGACGCCGAACCTCGACGCGCTGGCCGCACGCGGGCTGAAGCTCACCGGTTTCCATTCCGCGCCAACCTGTTCCCCGACGCGATCAATGCTGTTGTCGGGCACCGACAACCACCTCGCCGGCCTCGGCAACATGGCGGAGATGCTGACGCCCAATCAGGTCGGCAAACCCGGGTACGAAGGGCACCTGCCGGACGACATCGTCACCTTGGCCGACCGGTTGCACGACCTGGGCTATGCGACGCTCATGGCGGGCAAATGGCATCTCGGCACCCGCGCAGAGGACAGCCCCGCCCGCCACGGCTTCGATCAGAGCTTCGACCTCGCCCAGGGCGGCGGCAACCATTATGGGCTCGATCTGGCCAAGGACGGCAAGCCAGGCACCACCTATTGGGAGAACGGGCGGCAGCTCGCCAGCCTACCCGCCGGGTTCTATTCGTCGGACACCTATGCGACGAAGCTGATCGAGCAATTGGGCCGCGCCGATCGCGCCAAACCCTTCTTCGCCTATCTCACCTTCACCGCGCCACACTGGCCGCTTCAGGCGCCGGACGAAGACGTGGCACGCTACCGCGGCCGGTATGATGAGGAGTTCGAGGTCTTGCGCGCCCGCCGCCTCGCAAGGCTGAAAGCGCTCGGTCTGGTCGCGGCGAACGTCACGCCACACGATCTCGTCCTTCCGCCCGGCCGCCACTGGGCCGATCTGTCGGCGCCTGAGCGTAAGGAGCAGGCACGGCTGATGGAAATCTATGCCGCGATGGTCGACCGGATGGACCAGAATGTCGGCCGCGTCATCGCGCATCTGAAAGCGACGGGGCAGTATGACAACACGATCATCCTGTTCACCGCCGACAATGGCGCGGAGGGGATCGACATCGCGCGCTCCGAACTCCCCGAATTCCGCGCCCGCGTCGTCAAGGCCGACAACCGCTTCGTCAATCTCGGCAAGCCGACCTCCTATGCCGGGTACGGCCCCGGCTGGGCACAGGCGGCGACCGCGCCGTCCTGGCTCTACAAAGGCTATACGACCGAGGGCGGCACCCGCGTCGCCGCCTTCATCGACTGGCCCGGCGCCCGGCGCCACGGCGTCGGCACGGCCTATGGCACGGTGATGGACGTGGTGCCGACGCTGGTCGAGGCGGCTGGCGGCGAGTGGCGCGGCACGCGCTACGCCGGTCGCGCGGTGCAGCCGGTGCGCGGCGCAAGCTGGCGCCCCTATCTCAGCGGCACCGCAGAGCGCGTCCATGCCCCCGACGAAGCGATCGGCAGCGAGCTGTTCGGGCGCCGCGCCATCCGGCAGGGCGATTGGAAGGCGGTAAATCTCAGCGACGCATGGCGGCTGTTCAACATCGCCGACGATCCGGGCGAGACCAACGACCTCGCCACGCGCGAACCGGCGCGGCTCAAGGCGCTGGTCACCGCCTGGGACGCCTATGGCAAGGATACGGGCGTCATCATGCCCTCCGAACCCACGCGATACCCATGATCCGTCCGGCTGTGATCGCGGCGCTGCTCGTTGGCGGCCTGCACGCCGATGCCGCGCCGGTCGCGCGCGCCAGCGCATCGCCATCGTGCGCAGGCAGTTTCGCCGACGGCAGCGTGCGCGTGCCGGCCACGCGCTTCCTGATGGGCAGCGACATGTACTATCCGGAGGAACGGCCGCGTGTCGCCGTCTCCGTCCCCACCTTCGGCATCGACGCGCATGAGGTGACCAACCGGCAATTCGCCGCCTTCGTCGCCGCCACCGGCTACGTCACGGAGGCCGAACGGCCCGGCGGCGGCGCGTTCGTCTTCTCGCCGCCGCCCGCCGACCAGCCGTTCCTCGCACCCGATCCGGCGACATGGTGGCGCTTTGTGCGCGGGGCGACGTGGCGCCACCCACGCGGGCCTGGAAGCGACATCGCGGGTCACGCCAACGATCCCGTGGTGGACGTGACCTTCGCTGATGCCAGCGCCTATGCCCGCTGGGCCGGCCGCGCGCTGCCGACTGAAGAACAGTTCGAGGCCGCCGCCCGGATCAAGATCCGCGACGCGGACGCCGAGCCCGAGCGTCACGCGGCCAATTATTGGCAAGGGCATTTCCCGACGACCAACACCGCGACCGATGGCTGGGTCGGCCCCGCCCCGGCGGGCTGCTTCCGCCGCAGTCCGATCGGCACCTACGACCTGATCGGCAATGTGTGGGAATGGACGCGCAGCTGGTATCTGCCCGGCCATGGCGCCTTCGTCACCGGCGACGGCACGCCCGGCAATCCCAGTTTCGATCCCCGCCAGCCGCAAGTCCGCGCCCGCGTCATCAAGGGTGGCTCGTTCCTGTGCGCCGCCAATTACTGCGCCCGCTACCGCCCTGCCGCCCGCCATGCGCAGGACGAAACGCTCGCCGCCTCGCATTTGGGCTTCCGCACCGTCGCTCTGACGCCGCCCCGATAGCATGGCCGGAAAGTGTTTCTTGGGGCGGGCCAAGCCCAAGCCGGTTTGCAGGGCGCCTGCGCTCCGGCATGTCACGGCGCCATGACCGTCGATCTCGCCATTCTCTACGAACATCCCCAATGGTTTACGCCGCTGTTCGCCACGCTCGACCGGCGTGGGATTGCGTATGACACACTGACCCCGCGTACCGCCTTCGACCCCGCCGACGCCGTGCCGCCCGCCCCCGTCATCCTCAGCCGGCTGGCGATGTCGGCGTTCCTGCGCGAGGCGGAGCATCCGATCTTTTGGGCGCAGTCGCTGATCGCTCGCTGGGAACTGTCCGGCGCGCGCGTGCTGAACGGCACCCCCGCCCTCGCGGTCGATACGTCGAAGGCACGCCAGCTCGCACTGATCGCCTCGCTCGGCCTTGCCATTCCCGCCACCCGCGTCGTCCACCGCGCCGCCGACGTCCCCGCGGCGGCGGCGACGATCGGCTTTCCGCTGGTGGTGAAGGCGAACATCGGCGGCGCGGGTGCGGGCATCGCGCGCTTCGACGACTTGGACGCATTGCGCGCTGCGGTCGCCGACGGAACGTTGCCGACCAGCATCGACGGCGTGCTGCTGGTGCAGGACTATGTCCCCGCCCGCGGCGGCACGATCACTCGGATCGAGACGCTCGACCGCGCCTATCTTTACGCGATCGATGTCGCCGGGGCGGGCGCGTTCGACCTGTGCCCGGCAGACGCCTGCCAGGTCCCCGGCAGCGCGATCACGATGACCGCGGCCGAGCCGCCGGCGCCCCTGCGCGAGGCGGCCGAGCGGATCGCCGCCGCCGCCTCGCTCGATCTTGGCGGGGTGGAGGTGATGATCGACGACCGCGACGGCACGCCCCGCTTCTACGACGTCAACGCGCTGTCGAACTTCGTCGCCAGGCCGCTCGACGTGCTGGGCTGGGACCCGCACGAGCGGCTGGTCGACCGGATCGTCGCCTGGATCGGGGAGGCACGCTGATGCGCTATGGTTTCTGGATGCCCGTGTTCGGCGGCTGGCTGCGCAACGTCCCCGACGAGGGCATGGAGGCGAGCTGGGCCTATGCCAAGGCGCTGACGCAGGATGCCGAGCGCTGGGGATATGACCTGACGCTGATCGCGGAGCTCAACCTCAACGACATCAAGGGCACCGACCAGCCCGCGCTCGACGCTTGGTCGACCGCCGCGGCCCTGGCCGCGGTGACCGAGCGGCTGGAGCTGATGGTCGCGGTCCGCCCCAATTTCCATCACCCCGCGCTGTTCGCCAAGGCGGCGGCGAACATCGACCGGATCGCCGGCGGGCGCCTGTCGCTCAACGTCGTGTCGAGCTGGTGGGCCGACGAGGCGCGCCAATACGGCCTGCAATTCGATCAGCACGACGATCGCTATGCGCGCACCGCCGAATGGCTGAGCGTGGTCGACGGCCTGTGGACGCAGGATCGGTTCAGTTTCGCCGGGCAGTTCTACACGACCGACGCGGCGATCTGCGCGCCCAAGCCCGTCAAGCGCCCGACCATCTATGCCGGTGGCGAGAGCGAGGCCGCCAAGGCGATGATCGCCGCGCGCTGCGACGCCTATGTCATGCACGGCGATCCCGTGGCCGCGATGGCGCCCAAGATCGCCGACATGGCCGCCCGCCGCCGCGCCGCCGGAGGGCCGCCGATGCACTACGGCATGGCCGCCTATGCGATCGTGCGCGACAGCGAGGCGGAGGCGAAGCGCGAGCTGGAGCGCATTACCACCGTCACCGATTTACCCGCGGGCTATGCCAATTTCGACCAATGGCTGTCCGGCACGCAGCTGGAGCGCGAGCTGAAGATCCAGGAATATTCGGTGTCCAACCGCGGCCTGCGCCCCAATCTGGTCGGCACGCCCGAACAGCTGAAGGAACGGATCGCCGAATATGAGGCGGCGGGCCTCGACCTGCTGCTCCTGCAAATGAGCCCGCAGGCCGAAGAGATGGAGCGTTTCGCCGCGCAGGTGATGGGCACGACCGCCGTACCGGACGTCGCCACCGCATGAAGATTCCTGCCGTAGGACGCATATGGGCCGGTCTGATCGCCGGTCTGGGGCTGGGGTATTGGGCGGGGCCGAACAGCGCCGCGCTGCCGACCCTGCAGACGATCGGCGGGGTGTGGCTCGACGC
>Ga0209279_10000529_pt1 | contig 24298 bp, 37 predicted proteins | sample CoawatmetaG00DNA_3_FD_187508 | JGI IMG/M metagenome (GOLD analysis project Ga0209279, IMG submission 187508) | Marine microbial communities from the West Antarctic Peninsula - Coastal water metaG006-DNA (SPAdes) (version 2) | ecosystem: Environmental > Aquatic > Marine > Coastal ... | reverse complement strand
AGGTCATGCTTACGAATATACAGGTGGTAAGAAGAAAGACTTTAAGGCTGAGATAGCAAAAGAGAAAGCAGCTAAGAAAGAAGACTTAGTTGATAAGCCATCAGAAGAAAATTAGGGAGTTAAAATGAATTTTAGAGACTCTTTGATTAGAGCTAGTGAAAAAGAATTTGAAGCAAGTATTGAAAAACATAGAATTCTTGTAGAAATTTTACTAGAAGATACCTTTCAACACTTGGGTCAACATGTTGAAAAGATTGAAAGGCAACTTGACCTGATTTCTGGATATGAAGATAAACTATCAGTTTTGAAAAAGTACTTCAAAGATGGTAAGTCTACTCCAAATTTACTTAACGATTAACACGAAGGGGTTACAATGGCATTAACTGCAGGTGGTGAAGGTACACCAACAAGAGCTCGCAAGAGAACAAGACAAGGTGATGGACGAGGAACTAAATCTAGTACTAGAGTGGGTTCAAAACGTTTTAAAAAGAAGACCAGAGGGCAAGGTAAGTGAAAAAAGAAGTTCTTGATAAAGGTTTTATAGAGGTTATCGATACACTAGGTAACGATTTAACAGTAGTCAATTCAGCAAGAGTTTCATTCGGTAAACGCAAAGAGAAGTTTGATAAGTCAGATGAACGATTGATTCGTTATCTTGCTAAATACAAACATTACTCTCCATTCAGACATCTACAGGTTCAGTTCCATATAAAGGCACCAGAGTTTGTGATGAGACAATGGTATAAACATGTGGTTGGAATAGAGACAACATCTAATAGTTCAACCAAAGACCATGCTTGGAATGAGATTTCAGGTAGATATGTACCGGTTGAAGATTACTATATGCCAAAGGTTTTCAGAGCTCAATCAGAGGACAATAAACAGGCTAGTGAAGGTGAGATAAAACAACAAGAATTAGCTGATTTTATATGGAATAGTGCTATGGTAAATATGAAGGACTCATATGATGGTTTATTGAAATTGGGTGTGGCTAAAGAACAGGCAAGAGCTATCTTACCATTGAATCAATACACGGAAGTTTATTGGACAGCATCGTTTCAAGCCGTTATGAACTTTATTGAATTAAGAAATGAAAAAACATCCCAATGGGAAATCCAAGAGTACGCTAAATCACTACTTGGTCTTATGTTTGAAGCATTTCCAACTACAACTAAAATATGGAGTGAAGCTCATGAATGGCTATAAAGACTTTATCACAGAAGTATCAGATTTCCCAAAACCTGGTATAAGTTTCAAAGATATATCACCATTATTAGCAGAACAAGAAACATTTAGGTCTGCTCTTGTAGATATGGGTGCAATGGTCGATTTGCCAGACTATTGGGTTGGTATAGATGCTAGAGGATTTATATTCGCATCAGCACTTGCCACGTATTTTGGAGGTGGAGTCGTGTTGGCTAGAAAGAAAGGTAAGTTACCACCACCGACAATTGATGTTCAATATAATACCGAATATAGTAATGATTATATCAGTATGAAAAAGGGAACTGGTAATATAGTTATAGTTGATGATATTTTAGCAACCGGTGGTACTTTGATGGCAGTTAATGAATTATCCGAAGAAGCTGGATATAACGTAATTGATAACTTAGTTTTAATTGACTTAAAATACGTAGATAGAGTGGTCAAGGATTGGCCAGTAAACAATAAGGACTTTGACCTAAACGTCAAGAGTTTAATACAATATGAGCAATTGGGATAAATTAAAAAATGTTGACGTTCAGAATAAACAGAACATTGAAAGACACTCCAGGTTAGATAAGAGAGTCGGTGATATAATAAAGGTAATGTCAGATCCTGACGAGTGGAATGCTAATATTGCAAGTAGAGATAGACTAGAAGAGCTAGAAGCTAGGATAAAAAAATTAGAGGAATTAATCCATGAAATTACCGATACAAATAATAAAAGAATTAGTTGAAAAGTATTCTAACGATATGGAATTAGGTAAAGCTATTAGATGGTATATCTATTGGTTAACTAATAAAAAGAAAGAAGATTAACATGGGGCTGTAAAGGTTTCGACAGGTGTTATTTGAAAATAGAGTGCAGCAGAGATTGAGTATGTCTCGTACAAAAGACTCAACAAACCAAAATGGCGATGATTCGCTAGACGGGTTGGTAATTGATTGGAACGCAGCTGAGTATGATAAGTCTCATACGCCTGTTGGAGTTCTTCCAACTAACCAACCATCTTATACAGCATACGCTGCTTAAGTTACTGAGTTGTCTAACACTCGGTCATAAAAGAAGTTAGACAAACTCTCTTTAGTTAGGATGGAAGTTAGAGATTAAAGAAACTACCAGTTGGTTACTCTGAGTAAAGTAACAAGTAGTTTGTCAGTTACTTCTTATTGAAACTGAACTAAGCTGTGAATGACTTGTTTGAGAAAACAAACTGGACGCGGGTTCGACTCCCGCCAGCTCCACAAACATTAAGAGGTTACATATGAATAAGAAAAACATACTGATAGTTTCAGCACTAGAGATAGAAACACAAGGTCAGTTAGAAGATTGGAAGCCCCATAACTTATTGTATACTGGTGTAGGTAAAGTAAATGCTACTTACAATCTAACAAAAAGACTACAAGTGGATGGAAGTATGAATCACGATGCTAGAATAAATCTTGTTATCAACTACGGAACTGCTGGTTCTCGTAAGATTAAAAAGAAAACACTTGTCGATTGTACCAAATTTGTACAAAGAGATATGGATGTTACAGGTCTTGGTTTTCTACGAGGTGAGACACCATTTGAACAGGACCCACCTGTAATCATACAACAACAAAATATAGACTTCAATCCAATAGGTAGCTATAGTACCTGTGGTACAGGTGATAACTTTGCTGAAGATAAATCACAATACTATGGCGAGGTTGTTGATATGGAAGCATATGCTCTTGCTAAAGTATGTTATTTATATGATGTTCCTTTCATATCATTTAAATACATTACCGATGGTGCTGATGAACAAGCCCACGAAGATTGGGAAGCAAACTTGGCTGATGGAATTTTTAAATTTAAAAGAATAGTGCTTGACTTATTACCAAATAATTAGTATATTAATACAATTAATTAAACCATAAATAGGAGTTACAATGCCAAAGAAATCCGAAGGTCAATTCGACCAGTATAAAAAGTGGACAACTGATCAAGGTTATACATTCCTTGCTAAAGATTTAGCAGATGCCATAAAGTATCTTGAATCAACAGGTCAACATTTAGGTAAACTTAAAGAAGTGGTAGAGGGAAAGTGAATAATTATTTCTATGAACGAAGTGGGTTATTGGAATCGCCCATAAACATAACATATCATGAGGTATTCAAGATGGATGATGAAAAGTTATCCACATGGATTGATTCGGTTAGAGAATACATTGTAAGTGAATGGGATGAAAGAGGTATTCCACCAACCATAGGTCAGAATAAAACCGAGATAATTGCTTCATTCAAGAAATTAAGAGACTACAAGATACGAGACTTTATTGAAAAGGATGATGATGGGAATGAAAATGTCATCAAGAATTTCAATAAGTTTGGTTCAGCAGTTAATCAGTTCTTCCCTACCATGATGAAAACCAAGATTGGTATGGGTAAGGAAAGTGTTTCAATATATGATAGGTTTGCTGATGAGAGTAACCTTGGTATCTTTCGTAATGCCATGAGACGTGGTGTACGAAGAGATTCAATGTATGCTTTCAGTAAGTCTATTTCATTTGATAGGAAAGAAAACAAGAAAGGTGGACTTCCTTATTGGAATGGAGAGAGTGCTGAAGAGTGGTTGAGATATTTTAGTGAAAACAAAATGAAGTTCAAAAACCATAGGATATGGATATCTAAATCACACGAGATAAAGTATTATAATCAGTATGTTCATCTTAAAGCTCTTGACATAAAGAAACTTCATGGAGAAGGTTTGATTACCGACCATATGTTATCAAATCTCTGGTGTCCTACGTTAAAACGTATAGTAAAGGTAGACGAGTTAACAGACACAGTTATGACCAAGAGTGGTAAGAAAAAAGAAAACATCTATATGATTCGTTATTACAACGTAGATAAGAGATTATTTCCAACAATGTTTCAGACATTTAGATTGGCATTATCCACACAACCTGTTGTTAACTTTCCACCATTAACTGCTAGACTTTTGTATGAAAAATACACAGACCATATTGAACAAGATGAACCATTTAACATTTATGATCCAAGTGCTGGTTGGGGTGGTAGAATACTAGGTGCTATGTCATCTATGAAAAATATACACTACATCGGTACTGATCCTAATACTGATAATTACATACCAGAACTTAATAAGACACGGTACGAGTATGTAGCTGATTTCTTCAATGAGTATGGATTGGAAACAAATCCATTTTGGGAAGAACCAAAAAATACTTATCACGTTTTTCAAGAAGGTTCAGAACATATCGGTGAACATCCAGACTTCCAACAATACAAAGGTAAGTTGGATTTTGCCTTTACGTCACCACCTTACTTTGATAGGGAGCAATATAGTGCTGATGAGGAACAATCATTCAGGTCGTATCCGATGTATCATGATTGGAGAGATAACTTCTTGAAACCAACATTGACAAATGCTTTCAATAGTCTAAAGAATGATAGGTATTTGTTGTGGAATATTGCTGATATTAAAATCGGTAAGGATACCTTTCATCCATTGGAACAGGATTCAGTAGATATTATTGAATCACTTGGTGGAGAGTATAAGGGTAAGTTAAAGATGTTGATGTCATCAATGATTGGCATTGACCAATCAAACGTAAAGAATAGTGTAAAGATAGGTGGAACTGCTATGAAGTATGAACCTATTTTTATATTTCACAAAAAAAAGTGAAAACAAACTCGTGCACATACTCAAGTTTCTTACTCTATATAAGTGTAAGAGATAAATAAATAAAAATAAAGCTTGTATCTTAAATAAAAATTCAGTATATTAGATGTATGAATTATAACAACAATGTTATAGTTTAACTTGAGACCGGTGTTAAATTGTGAAATACCTAACCAACTCGGTACTCAAAACTAAAAGGAGTCAGTAATGGCCTCAAAGAATAAAAACAAAAGAACCCCACTAACCTATACAGAAGCCGCTAAGATGATAAACGTTGGACCCGAAACAATATCCGGATACGCTAAACTACATGATATTCCAAAAGGTACAATGATGATAGGAGGCCGAAAAAGAGGTGTTGTTTCTAGGGAAGCCTTTGAGCAATTTGTCAAAGATAAGAACTACCTCAGAGATAATGACAATGTTGTATGGTCTGACGACCAGTAAATCCCAATCTTAAACTTCAAGTGGCATACACGTGTCACTTGAAGTTTTATTTAAATAAACTTGAGACCAATGTTAAATTGTGAAATACCTAACCAACTCGGTACTCAAAACTAAGGAGACACTAAAATGTCTAATACAAAAAAGCTACTTCAGATAAAAATAAACCAAGAAGTTGAATCCTCAACTAGATATGAATCACTTTATAACTTTAAGAAGATAATTTTTCCAAAAACCGCTATAGACCAAGAGTTCTTACAGAGGTTATTGAAAGTATGGACGCCAAAAAAATCTGCTAATTACTTATCAGGTTTCTATACCGGCTATCGAGATATTGATCCTTTTGTAATAGTTAAATTGGATGCCATATTGGTTGTACTGAATAAATACAAAGAATCTTTGAAACTAGATAATACCAGCGATAGAGCTGTGATGGATACTTTCATAGATAAGATTAAAGGATTTCAAGATAACGGCAACGAGTATCTTATGATAAATGGTCAACATAGAAAGAGAATCTATCAAGACTTTTGGAATGACGGCATCACACTAGATGAAGACTTCCCTAAATTTGGAAACCATACTGATGTAGAGGGTTTTTCTTGGTCATCATTTGACGAGCAAGAACAATTATCTTTACTAACGCCTCAACACTTAGTTGTCGAGGTAACAGCGTTCACAACAATGACTAATCTAAAGGCTATTGTGATTTTTCACAATACCGGTAATGAGTGGAATCCACATGAAGAGCGAATCATAACTCCATCTTATCTTGCTAGTGAATTATATGACTTGAATAAGGATCCTGATTTTAAAGTTATATTTTCAAACGTTAAGGGTGAAGATAAATATTCTTTCTATAAGAAAGGTATTTCATTCTTCTTGACTCAAATGTATTACTCTTGGGCTAGATCCAAAGACTCTCATCCAAAGACTGCAAAACCAGAATGGTATAACGTACCTAGTCTTGCTGAAAAGAGATTAGATGATTTAGTCGAGATGGAATCACCACTTTGGACGGTTGCTAAAGTGAAGTCATTTAAAAAACTATCTAAGAAAATTGCCAGAGGGTATGCTTCTTATGTTAAGAACCTAAAGACGATGAAAGATGCTAGAGGATTGACTTTCAAGATAGCAACATTCAGATACTACTTTCTTCTTAGGATTGCTATGGATGTGAAAGGTCATAAAGCTTTAGATACTCGCTATACGGTAACCAATGAGTCGGATTTCATGACAAAGTGGGTTATCCAAGAATCTAAAAGAATGGGTGCCAGAAAGAACTTAACCAAAGAAGGTAAAGCTCAATGGGATGCTCAAGATAAAAATGGTCTTGGGTTAGATGAAAAGGCTATAGCTAAACTAAAGAAAAACTACATTGATCCTAATTCTTATATTTGGAGATTACGAGGTGGTAGTTCTGGTGAAACTCTAGGTAAAGTAGTTGGAGAGCACATCTCGGATTTCGTGAGTGAATTCAGTTCATATGAATCTTCAGGAACTGCAAATAAGCAAGGTGCTGATTTAAACTCGACAGTTACAAATGAAGTTTTGCTTAATGCTATGGCTAGTAAACCACTTGAATCAACAGATCAATCTGAGTTACTCGATTTACAAGATGGTAGTAAAACTCATATAGGTCACAAGAAAGCTAAATCTAAAGGTGGTGAGCCAACTTTAGGTAATCTTGAACCACAAGACCAGTATTACAATCAGAGTCAAGGTAATAAGTAAATAATGAGTAAATTCTTTGACTATAAGTTGGATGAAATTGATTTTGATTCCGATTTACCAAAACCAATAATCAAAGAATATGATGGTATAAAGGTTGTTCGTGATGACTTGCTTAACGGTGGGACAAAACGAAGAGCCTTTACCATTTATGTAAAGTCAAAGCCAGAAGTAGATGAGTTTGTCTATGCTTCACCAAGACAAGGATATGCTCAACTATCTCTGGCTTATGCTTGTAGGGACTTGGGTAAGAAATGTACCGTAACTGTACCACAAGGTGAGAGGTATTGGTTAACCAATAAAGCAGTTGAGGTTGGTGCTAATATAATAGAAGTACCGATGGGATACCTAACTAACATACAGGCTAAAGCTAAAAAGTATTGTTTTGACAATGGAGCACATCTGATTCCATTCGGTGGTGACCATCCTGTTATCATTGAGGCTATGACACAAACTGCTTTAAGTCTTGGTGTGAATCCAAAAGAGGTTTGGACGGTTATGAGTAGTGGAGTATTAAGTAGAGGACTTCAGGCTGCTTGGCCTGATGCTAAAGTTTATGGTGTTCGGATAGGACACAATACAACAAGACGAGAACAAGGTAGAGCAGAGACATTTAAATCAGACTACAAGTTTCATCAAGAATGCAAGGAGCCTGAAAGACCACCATTTCCAAGTTCGTTAACTTACGATAGTAAGGCTTGGATGTTTATAAAAGAACATGCAAGTAAGGGTTCATTGTTTTGGAATGTAGGTAAATGAACGATTTCTTTCAATTCAATAATGATAAACCTACGATTTGTTTTACACGAATAAGGTCATCGGAAAGGTATACTAAACCATTACAATCTATTGCTGATAGTATGTTTCATGTCTGTAAGGCATTTATGCACAACAATCCACAATACAATTATAAGTTCTTTGGATTATCTTTTTCAAGTGGATGGCCTACTAAGATATATCAAGATATAGCAGATTCGGATTATATCGTAATACCATCTGAGGCTGAGTTTATGTTTCATATTCCTGATAGGGTTATGAGTATTGTTAAAAAACGAAGTGATGAAGTATTGAATGGTGTGCGAGAGGTTATAGATGGCAAGACTATTATAATTCTACAATCCGATAGAGCCGATAGTGTTGAGTTGTATCAAGATCATGTCTTTCCTGATAATGATGTAAAAATACATTCAATAGATGAGTGTGATTTCAAGGGTGGATTGCATAGTTTAAAATATCACTTCATAAAACAAAGATTCCTTACTGGTGCTAAAAGATATGACTTTGGTTATTGGGGAACATCTAAGAAGAAAAAGGTCGGTGGTGATTTAAGTGGAGATATAAGACATATGGTCTTGAAAGAATTACATCAATCGGAATTGGATACCCTATTCATAGGTAACTTTGATGGATTCAAGAGGGATGTGAAGTTTACTAGAAAGCTTCAAAACATTGTACCTCATCTGATGGATTTCAAAACCACCCTATGTTTTAATTGGCCTGGCTTTGATGAATATTTAACATCAAGATACAATGAAGCTTTGGCGTGTGATATAATACCATTGGTGTGGAAGAATTACGATATAAACAATCAGTTGGTTGAGAGTGATTGGCAACGCTGTTATTCATACGAAGATATAGAAAGAAAGTGCTTGGAATTAAGGGATGAAAGTGTTAGATTAGAACACTTAAAAAGAATCAAAAAGAAATACAAAGAATCAACAGAGAACATTCAATACTATGAAAAAGAGTTTGAAACTAAAATGAAAGGAATTATAGATGCTTGATAAGATTTACATACCAACGATGGGTAGAAGTGATATTCAGATAACCTATGATAATTTACCGAGTAAATATCAAAAGAAAGTTTTATTCGTCATACCAAAAAGTGAGTGGAAATTGATGACCAAGTTATATGGTGATAATCAATTATTAGCAACTCCTAGTAAAATAAAGGGTATTGCTGCTACTCGTAAGTTTATATGTGAACATGCTGGAAAGACTAGATTTTCAATGATAGATGATGATGTGGTATTTTATAGAAGAAACCAAAAGTATTATTCTGATTACAATAAAAAGTCTAATATGAGTAAATCTAAGAGGCAGTTAACCGAAGATGATTTTGACGAAATGTTTGAGCTATTTAATAAGTGGATGGATGAGGGTTACATTCACATAGGGCATAAAAGAGCCAATTTACCACCGAATAAGAAATCACATGATGATATTTGTTTTTTTAATTCCATCCATCATATAGACGGAAGAAAGTTAAGTCTTATATTCAAATCCATAGATTGGACTTTGTGTGAGGTAGGTGAAGATGCTAACCTTATGTTTTCATATCTTTCAAGAGGTTTTATAAATAGAAAGAGTTGTGAGTTTTCAGCACATTGGGATTCCTTTCAAGATGGTGGTTGTGCCATGTATAGAGACTCAAAACTCCATAATCAAGAACATGGAAAATTACAAAAAAGATGGGGTAAAGATTTTGTTAGAGTTAGAGCAGAAATAATTGGTCAAGGAACACATGGACATAACATAGGCACTATAAAAGAGTTCACTTACAAACCAAAATTAATGAGAAAACTGTGGTTACAAGAACATGGAATGAAAACCGATCCATTAGTTCACAGACCAAGAGAACAATTTCAACCAGAAATAGATAAGAGAGTAAAACAATGAGAGAACTAACACCTGAACACTTACAGCATAATTGGAATAATTTAAGACAACTGATAGATGTCAACTTTACAGGCGAAAGGCTAGAGAAGTTAAATGAGATGTATGATTACTTTGAAGAGAGGATGATGTTTGCACCTGCTAGTGGTAAGGAACACTTTCACAATGCTCACGCTGGTGGATACGTAGAGCATGTCATTCACGTAACCACATCAGCATTGAAGATAAAAGACGTGTGGAAACAGACTGGTGCTACAATTAACTTTACTGATGAAGAGTTGGTATTTGCTGCTATACATCATGACTTAGGTAAGGTCGGTGATTTAGCTGATGATTACTACAAACCAAATGATTCGGATTGGCATAGAAAGAATCAAGGATTGATTTATAAACACAATTCTAATTTAGAATTCATGACCGTAACTGATAGGGCTTTGTTTTTACTTCAACACTTTGGTATTGTTATGACCAACAATGAATACATTGGATTGAGATTGACAGATGGATTATATGAAGAGGCTAATAAATCATATTACATCGGTTATGGTGCTGATAGGTCATTGAGAAGTAATATTGCTTACATACTACATCAGGCTGATATGATGGCTACACACATCGAGTTTGACTTTTGGAAACGAGGTGATTATGCTCAAAAAGAAGTAAAGAAAGAAGAAGTTAAAGTTAAGACTAAACAATCAAAAGCTGCTAATCAGGCATTTAAAGAGTTATTTGGAGAATAAATTAATGGGTGTTGAAGCCAATACTAATAAAACCGAGTATGTGCATCCACTCGTGGAACATAAAGCCGGACACACCCGTTATTTTGAAGAGTAAATGTATTTAGAATATTTCAACAAGTTTAAGAACCAAGAACCATATCTCAGTATAGACGAGAAAGAATGGGCTCATATCAAAGATACATTTGATAAAGAAGATGTAAAAGAATCTCTGGCTATTATTGCTATGGACTATCCAATGCCAACAATGGAGATGACAGAAAATGATTGTAGAAAAGAGTTTAATAAACTAAAAGGTACTTGGTATCATGACATACTCAAAGAGGGAGAATGGTTTGCTCGTTCAGAGGATGGATATGAAACTCCTTTAATTTACGAAGGCAAACAATTGTATTTTTCTAGGAACAACGTAGGTAATAAAGCTTCTAACTATTTCCAACAAGAAAACAGATGGTCGGTTGATGGTTCAGTTTCACCAGGTCCCAAACGAACTTGGGAAACCAAGAAGTTCATGACATCATTGATGGGTTCAGCCTATAGTTTGAAATTACCAAAGATAGATAGGTCTGCTTTAAGGGTTATGATTGGACTTCGTAAGTATATCTGTAGTCAGTTCAAACCTAATGTTGCTAAAGCTCTTTATGATTATTATGATGCTAAGAACATTTTAGATTTTTCTATGGGTTGGGGAGATAGGTTAGCTGGTTTCTATGCTAGTCAGAATACAGAATTATATGTTGGATTAGATCCTCGTAAGGAGAATCATCCTATTTATCAAAAACAAGCAGATTATTATGCAAATCAATTGGGTTTCTTTGAAACCGACAAGAAATCAAAGTTTCATTGTGAACCAGCAGAAGAGTTTAATTTTGACCAATACAAAGATACATTTGATGTTATCTTTACATCACCACCTTATTTTAACGTGGAGAGGTATGGCCATGATGATACACAAAGCTGGGTTAGATACAAAGATATAAATAGTTGGAACACTCAGTTCTTACAGAAATCACTTGACAATATGCTACCGACTTTAAGAAGTGGTGGTAAGCTATGTGTTAACATATCAGATGTTTATAATAGTGGAAAGTGGCAACAGATATGTGACCCGATGAATGATTTTATCGATGAATACAAAGATATGGAATATAGGGGTTGTATTGGAATGGAGATGGCTAAACGACCTAATAGTGGTGGAGCTGGAACTGCTAAATCAGAAGAGTATAGTGATGAATCATTAGAACTTGCTGAAGAAACTAAAAATAAAAGGTTTTGTGAACCAATATGGATATGGGAAAAGAAATAATTAAACTATGTATAATTGTGAGTTTAGAAAAACTTACATACAAAAAGAACAGGCAGTTGACACACCTGACTAAAAATGTGTCTTAACAATAGTCAAACTAGGAGACGTTTTATGAATAAACGTAATCTTATATCTTTGTCATTATCACTATTCACACCTATTTTCATTTATGGACAATCGGTTGTTGGTGTTGTTAATAGCGAAGGTAAACCGTTAGCAGGAGCTAATATAGTAGTCGAAGGAACTGATAAAGGTGGTGTAACAGATGAATCTGGTAAATACACTATTGATGTTGGATCTGAAGGCAACTATTCATTAACTGCCTCCTATATCGGGCATTCACCAATAACCGATTCGGTTAAAGTGGGTGATATCGTGGGTACACTTAACTTTGTTTTAGAAGTTGATGTACTATCAATGTCAGCATTAGAAGTTCTTGCTTCACGTGCTGATGAAAAGACACCTGTTGCTTATACAACGGTTAGTAAAGAAGATATGGAAGTTCGTCTTGGTTCACAAGATATTCCAATGGCTTTGAATACTACTCCGTCTGTATATGCTACACAACAAGGTGGTGGTGCGGGTGATGCTCGTATCAACGTAAGGGGTTTTAACCAACGAAATGTAGCAGTAATGATAAACGGTGTTCCACAGAACGATATGGAAAACGGATGGGTTTACTGGTCTAATTGGGATGGTGTTGGTGATGCAACATCTTCCATTCAGATGCAAAGAGGTCTATCTGCTGTTAATCTAGCTACACCATCGATTGGTGGAACTATGAATATAATCACAGATCCTGCTTCCCTTGAAAAAGGTGGAAAGGTCAAACAAGAAGCTGGTGCTGGTGGATTTTTTAAATCTACGGTCAGCTACAATTCAGGTTTAATCGGTGAGAAATTAGCACTTAGTGGATCGATAGTTCGTAAAACTGGTGATGGTATCATTGATGGAACTTGGACAGATGCTTGGGCTTACTACGTTGGAAGTAGTTATCAGTTAAACGAAAAGAACCGATTTGAGTTATATGGAATCGGTGCTCCCCAAAGACACGGACAAAATCTATATAAACAAAATATTGCTACCTACTCACAAGAGTTAGCTGGTAATATTGATGGATATAATGATTCTGCTTATGTTGCTGGAGAGAAGTTTGAAACTGAGGGTGGTAGACTCTTTAATCAGAATATAGCTGGTATCTCATCAGACTATAAGGGACAACAATATTGGTATATGTACGGAGCACGTACAACTGATAGATTTAGTCCTAATGTTCTGAATGAAAGAGAAAACTTCTTTCATAAACCATTGGTTAATCTTAACCATTACCTAACCATTAACGATAAAACTAGATTAAGTTCTATTCTTTATTGGAGTGGTGGTTCAGGTGGTGGAACTGGTACTTATGGTAGTGTTTCAAGAACTCCTGCTGTTGAAGGAAACTCTTGGTATGCAAGTTCACCTTGGATATGGGATTGGAATGCTGAGATTGCTCAGAACTCTGCTAATGTAGATTCAGCCTTTTCAACTACTGAGATGAGATCAACTGGTATCTTACGTAATAGTATTAATCGACAATCAACTCTTGGTGCTATCTCAAAACTTAACTACGTAGTTAGTGATGAGTTAGAAGTTCAAGTTGGAATTGATTGGAGAACTGCTAAAATAGAACATGCACGTGAAGTTCGTGATTTATTAGGTGGTGACTATTATGTTGATTACGCCGATGATAACTTTGCTGATGGTAAAGTTGTTAAGTTAGGTGATGAAATCGCTTATCATAACCATACTACCGTAGATTGGATTGGTTCTTTTTTACAAGCTAGTTATAGTGGTGATAAGTTAAATGCCTATGGTATGGGTGGAATTTCAACAATCGCCTATACATACAAAGATCACTTTACTGTGGCAGATAAGTTAATCGAAGCACCATCCATCTCGACCTTTCAATTTAAAGGTGGAGCTATGTATGATATAGATGATAGCTTTTCTATATATGGTAATGCTGGATTTGTACAGAAGCCACCAATTATGGATAATGTAATCTATAATGATGGTACTGTAGCTCAAGATCCTGTTAATGAAGTTTTCATTAGCGAGGAAATTGGTATTAGTTTAAAACAAGGTGCGGTTGCTGTTAAAGCTGGTGTGTATAATACAGATTGGAAAGATAGAAACCTTACTAAATCAGTAACAACAGGACAAGGTGACTCTGGTGATACAGATGTTATCTTCCTAACTGGTGTTGACCAAAATCATAAAGGTATGGAAGTTGAAATATCGCTTCAGCCGGTTGATATGGTTAGACTAGATGTTGCTGTTAGTTTTGGATATTGGGAGTTCGTTGGTGACGCTGATGGTGATTACCAGGAGAACGAGTATAACGAGAACAATGAAGTTATCGGTATACGAACCACTAAATACCAATACGCTCTTGATGGGTTAAAAGTTGGAGATATGCCACAAAATTCATTTGTTGGTGGATTGACTTTGACGCCTATCAAAGGTCTTAAACTACAAGGACTAGTCAAATACTATGATAACAATTATAGTGATTGGAGTCCTGATAGTCGTGAGTATGATGGCTCAGATGATGATGCTGATAGAAACCAAGTTTGGGAAGCACCAAACTATTCTAAGGTTGATTTACATGCCTCATATAAACTGCCTAAAATTGGTGGTTTAGATTTGACATTATCTGCTCATGTTTTTAATGCTCTTGACAATCTATATGTTCAAGATGCCGTAGATAACAGTAAATACAATGGGTATGGTGACAAAGTTCACGCTGCTCATAACGCTGAAGTATTTCTTGGAACACCAAGATATGCTAACGTAGGACTAACTGTTAACTTCTAGTAATAATTGGGGGATTGTAAAATATCCCCCATTTTATTTAAACTTCATTAAATTCCAACCCAAATGTTACATTATATTAATATCTTTGATATTTATCTTTAGTTAACATGAACATATTAATTCTTAAAGGAGAATTTAAAAATGAAGTTGTTATTATCCGTGGTGCTAATCAGCACTATTTTTGCAAAAGAACCAAACAATAATCAGTTACCGATACCTAAAATACCATTTGAATTATCGTACTATGATATCCGTAAACAGATATATCTTGATGTTATCGGTGGTAAAATTAATGTACAATTTTTTATTGATGAAAATGGAAATGTAGTTAATCCTGTAATTATAGATACTTTTGACATTACTCTAAATAATCTTGTATTGGATAGGATTAGAAAGACTAAATACTACCCAGCAACTCAAAATGGCACACCGGTTAAAGTAAGATACAATTTACCTATTTTGTTTAAATAATTGATTATAGCAAGATTTAGTTATATTTATATAGGATATGGAAAATCTTGATATTGCCAAATGGTTGTCTTGGTTGTTTTACGTTGGGGTATTTTTGTTAATTTGTAAATTGTGGTGGGATGAGACATGAATCAACAAGATCGAAAAGAATTTGAGATAGTACATTTAAAGATAGATGAGTTATCTAAAGATATTAATGATTTAAAAGAATCAATGAAAGAGTCTCACGGCAAAACCGATGAGACTTTAAGTTTTATAAAAGAAAATTTATTTAACCCGAATGAAGGGTTATGGGCTGAAACCAAATTAAACACACATTTCAGAGAATCAGCCAATAAGTGGAGATCAACAGTAGGTATTGGTTTCGTTGGTTTAATACTAGAGAGATTGTATAACGTTTTAATGGGGAGTTAACTATGAATAGTCCAATAGCAAAGTTTGTCAACTGGCAAGTATCAACAGGTCAATTAGATATATGGACATCATACCACCTAGCAGCTGGAATTGGAATAGCCAAGATAGCAGAATGGTTAGGTCAAAGTGATTTTTGGTGTGTGATGTGGGTAGTGATTATAGGTGTAGCATGGGAAATATTTGAGTACTTTGTAGAAGGTATGGAAGAAACTTATGGTACAAAAAAGAAGTGGGCTTACAATACAGGTGCTGATTTACTTGTAGAGATAGGTGCTGCTGCTTGGATAATGATTTAACAAATAATAATGCTTGACTCTTATTGTTTTTCTTTGTATCTTAAGGGGTACAAAAAAAGGAAAATAATATGAGTATGTATTTCAAACCAAGAGAGCGTGTCCAAGATATGGATGGAGCTATCCAAAGGTTATTAAAAGGTATCCGTAAAGATTACTCTAAATTTATGAGTAATCAAGATATGATTCAAAAGTTTAACGAGGGTGTAAGTTTTACCAATGGTAAGAAATACATCAAGATTCTACATGGATCATCTGTTTGGGGTTTCGTTGCTAAGGATAATGGTGTACTGAAAGGTATTCCTTATTTCAAAGGTGATGTTTTCAAAGCTGCTGGTTGGGCTGCTCCAGCGAAGCATGTTAGGGGTTCTATCTTTGATACTAATCAGAATTGGTTTCGTTGGACAGGTCCTAACTATATGTTATAAAGGATTTTCTTATAAAATACAAAAATAATGCTTGACTCGTATAGGTATTTAGTGTTATATTCATATATGAGAAACAAAGGGAAAACAAACAAATGAGTAATTATTCTTCTTTTTGGTTAGATGACATAAAAACATCAGCATCAGTAGATAGTATATTGATGGGTGATGCCGTAAAACCAAAACCTAAAAAAGACCATATGACTTTGGCTGGTCACAAGAGAGCTATTGGGAATTTTGTTCGTATCGTAAGTGGTAAGAACATTCCTGTTAAGTTTGCTTCTCGTGGCGATTCATACACCAATGGTAAAACAGTAGTTATTAGTTCTAATATCAAACCTGCTAATTTTGATTCAACTGTTGGTCTGGCTCTTCATGAAGGTAGTCATATTGCTTTTTCTGACTTCAACGTTTTTGGTAACGTTAGGAATCAATATAAGATTGGAACATGGGAATTGACTCATGCTAGAATGGAGTTTTTTCGTGGAATGATTAACTACATTGAAGATAGACGTGTTGACTCTTTGGTCTTCAAGTCTTCACCTGGCTACAAAGGTTACTACCATAGTTTGTATGCGAAGTACTTTAATCACAAGACTATTACTAAGGGTTTACAATCTACCATGTATCGTGAGATTGATTTTGAATCTTATATGTTCAGAATCATTAACTTCACTAACATTGGTACTGAATTAGATGCTCTACCTAGACTAAGAGAAGTTTATCGATTGATTGACATAAATAACATCCTAAGACTCAAAAATACTAAAGAGGTTATTGATGTTGCCGAAATGGTCTGTGAGATTATCTTCAAGATGGTTGATGATTTTGAAGCTAAAGGTGAGGACGAGGGTAATGGAACTTCAGAAGATTCTGAGGGTGAAGAAAAAGAAGGTGATGATTCTTCAAGTCCTACTCCAAGTGGTGGTGGTACTGAGGTTGATGCCGGTGATAAAGAAATGACTCCTGATGAAACTCCTACTCCAAGTGATGGAATTGAACTTTCTGAGAAAATTCAAAAGCAAGTTCAAAACTTGTTTGAGAAGAGTCAAGCTTTACTTGATGGTAACACACCAAAGTCTAAGATGACTAAAGGTGATAATCAGATTGTAGAAGCACTAGGTAATAGTGAGTCTGAAATGGTTGAAGCTGGTGGTGGAAATCTTGGAAAAACTAATGTTGTTGTGATTCCTAAGTTAACACAAGAGTTGATTGATTCAAAAGCTTTTAATTTTCTTTTTACTTCTGGTTATTGGGGTAACCGACTAGACCAAAGAGTTAATGATGGTATTCGTTTGGGTGCTATACTTGGTAAGAAGCTCAAGGTTCGTGGTGAAGAAAAAGACTTGGTTTATACTCGTCAAACTAGTGGTAAAATTAACAAGAGATTGATTGCTGAACTTGGGTTTGATAATGCTAATGTATTTAGTCAAGTATTCAAAGAGAGATATAACAAAGCTAACCTACATATTTCAATCGATGCTAGTGGTTCTATGAGTGGTGCGAAGTTTGACAAGGCAATTACTTCTGCTGTTGCGATGGTCAAGGCTGCTGAGATGGCTGGAAACATTCATGTGGTTGTTAGTTTTCGTTGGACTAGTGAGGATAAACCAGTAGTAATTATCTGTTATGATTCTAGTAAGGATAAAATCACTAAAATCAAAACTCTATGGAAATCACTTAATGTCGGTGGAACTACACCAGAGTCTCTATGTTATGAGGCATTGATGAAGAACTGGTTAGGTGGTGTTCGTGGTGAGGATAACTACTTTATCAATTATAGTGATGGAGAGCCTTGGTTTACTAACGATGATATTTATTATCACGGTACTAATGCTAAAGAACATGCTCGTAAGATGGTCAAGATGATGAAGAACAATGGAATTAAGATTTCTAGTTACTTTATCTCAGAAGGTACATATCATTACGAAGATTCTAAAGCTAAATTCACCAGTATGTATGGTAAGGATGCTAGTTTTATCAATCCTACTAATATGATGGAAGTTGCCAAGTCAATGAATTCTAAATTCTTAGAGAAATAAAGGAGAATACTAATGCTATTTAATAACATTGAAGAAGTAAAAGATAAAGAATATAATTTCAAAAGTTACTTTACTATAATTGTAGATAAAAATGTAAAAGAATATGGATCTAGTGCTAATGCTATATTTGAGATGGACTCTTCTATAACAAGTTTAAAAGTAGAAACTCAAGTTTTAAGAGAGTATTTAGGATGGAATAAAGAATGAGTTTTCTAGCCTATTACAAAGGAACTGCTGAAGAGATAGAGAAGTTAATCAAGGAGCATGTAAAAGAAATGAGATCAAGTTATTCATGGGATGGTGAACACAAAGCCGTAGTCAAAAAGATAATCAAAATATTTAGGAGTAATACTTAAATGAAATGTTGGCATTGTGAAAGTGATTTGATATGGGGTGGTGACCACGATATTGAAGATTTAGATATAGATGAAGATGGTATCTTAACTAACTTATCTTGTTCTAATGAAAAATGTAATACTCAAGTTGAAGTATATCATTATTTTGATAACGAGAAAGAAAAAACTAAACATTTTGCCGAGGGATTTCATGGTGGAGATTGGAAGTCGGATTAATAGAGTGTAGGGAAATTTTTTAGTTTTGGAGATATATATGAGTATTTATTACTATAGGAGACAATAATGACAAACAGCAAAGTTGAAAATATGATAGATAGTTTAATAGAAATGACAGCAGATCCCGATATGCCAATAGAGTGTGTGGAAGCACTTGATGTAGCAATTCAAACTCTGGTCGATAAGACAAATGTAAATAAAAGTTACTATCAGGATGAATTAGATCCGGAAGAAAAAGCCGACTTGACTTATATGGAAATACTATTTAAGAATTTATTGACTAATTCTATCGCTATGGCTTAATGGAAATGAATGAAATGAACATACATGGAATGAGTGACTTGTATTTATTGTGCGGTGAGGACTTGAATAAGATGATTGCCTTAACCAGGTACGTGATGAAGACCAAGCCTAATTTAAATGAAGGGATGATGGATTGGTTAAGTTATTTAAATACAATCAAGCCTCATGAAATCCACGAAGTCGAGGGATTGAATAATTTAGATAATAATCATAGCAGTTTAGATGAGATAATATGGGAGTTGGGAATGAATCTACCGAGTTGGGATGACGATTTACCCGATGGTAAATAATGAAAATGGAGATAAAGTGAGGCATAAAATAGAGCTAGATGGAAAACAAATAGAGTTTTTAATCAGGTGCATAGATATAAGTCAATCAACACAATCGATTAAACCCGATATGAGTGAGATTGAATTGATACGTAGGTTAACTTTATTAAGTGAATCGATTGATGAGGATAGATTTGGGACTAACGTGATGTACGACTATGATAGCACCGGTAGTGAAAGATTTGAAGAGAGGTAAGGAGATGGAAAAAGAACATACGAGGGAATTAAAGAGGATAATTGTAATTGCCCTAGAGGCCCACAAGATGGCCAATTATGATGATGCAGGGGCTAGAAGCGTCATAGCTGGAGTGATGGTTAGTAGGTTTGATAAATATATGAATTCTAAAGAATTAAAATTAAAGGATAAGGAATGAAAACAGCAAAGTATTTTAGTGCTAAGTGGTGTGGACCATGCAAGGTATTTAAACCCGTGATGGAAGAGTTAAGTCAAGAAGGATATTTGATCCAGTTTATAGATGGGGATGAGGAGATGAAGTTAGCCAATCAGTATGGTATTCGTTCCATACCCACAACTGTTATAGAGGAAGAGGATAAAGAGATTAGACGTATCGTTGGTGTGAGAACTAAAGAGCAAATGATTAAGGAATTAAGTTGAATTCTAAAGAATTGAAATTCAATAGATTGACTTTATTGCATATTTGCTTAACAGTATTGAGTTTAATTTTCTTTCATGATTGTGTTAATTCACCTATTGACCTGAGTCCTGAATCAGTCAGGCCGTTGGGATTCGAGTTAATTAATTTTAAAGTGAAGCATCGATTTGACAAGAATTACAAAAAATCCTTAAACTCATTATCATGGATTGAGTTGTATTGTTTGGAGTGTTATGAGTGGCATAGAGTAGAGAGGAGCTGGAGTTTAGATATGAATGATGATGATTGGCTCTATAGGGTTAAATGACATACTATATTGTAATGCCCAAGGACAATGTTGATGAATTATGGGATGAGAATCAATTAGGTGAGGTAAGCTTTAACACCTTTTATACGGGTAAAGGAATGGAAGCCCTACAGAACATGATAAGGAATTGGCCTCAAGCCCTTCAAGATGTTAAGATTCTGAATGAAAGGAAAGATAAATTTACCGTGCAGGAATTTTTAGAGCTGATAGGTCAGTACAGGATAGTATGATTTTTGAAATTACTTATTATCTGGTAGCGATTGTGATTTTATATCGATTAAATAAAGCCTTACATCGTAATATATTCGAGGATGACTTAGGTCAGCACTATGTTAAAAGTGATACCACTAAATGGTGTGGGTGGGTTAAACGTACTAAACACTAAACTACTAGCATAAGACTAATGTTTTCCCTATCTGTGGGTTGAAGTGGGTAATCTTACCTAATTTATAATATTCATCCGTTAGCACAGACTTTTTATATATACATCTAAACACAAGAAAATACTTAGGACACACACATCCCGAGCACTTTTATTTTTCAACTAAATGCTTGACTTTATGGGCTATTATGGTGTATATTTCACCCAAGCGCTACATGCTAGTCCTCTTGGGATAATCTAGGATTCATGACCTGAATTAAATTAATTAAATGCTTGCTACTTGGTTGATTTGGTGTTAAATTTAGGTAACAAAGGAAGGAAATAAACATGAGATTAGTACGAAAGTTCAAAAACAAACCTAAGGCTAAGAAGTTTAGGGTTAAGAATGGTGTGAAGTATCAGGTGTTAAACATAGGTGGTAGGGAGCTAGAGGTTAGGGTTGCTGGGCAGGCTGAACGAAACGAGATGAAGGCTGAGTTTGCAGCCTTTAAGAAGAATCCAATAGCCTATGTCAAGGAGGCAAATAGGGAATAAATGAAATAAATGAAAGAAAGTGCTTGACTTTGTCATTTATTATGTGTATATTAAGGTGTTGAATGAGGGGATTAAACTACTGATTCAACGGTTCATTGAAAATTTAAGGGAACTAGAGTTAAAAGCTACTGCTGGTTGTGATGTCAAGGCGTAATAGTTCTAATAGTGACGGCCTCTGGCGTTCCCAAAGAAAACTTAAAGAAAGTGCTTGACTTTGTCATATATTCTCTGTATATTAAGGGGTTGGATGAGGTGAGGTTATTGAAAATTTGGAAATATTGAGATAGGGATGGCTGAGGCTTTCCTTACTGATACGAAGGAAATATCCTTCGGTGAGTGTGAAGGTCTGATAATATCAGTCCGGAAGAATCCACGAAACTCAATTAATTGGGAACTAAAGTTAAAAGCTACTGATAGTCATCATTGACTGCTGGAGTTCCCCATGAGCATTGAGAGAGATAATCTCTCATAGACTGAAAGGTGACAACGATAGAGGTGTCGAAGGGGCTAAGCTCCCCAACCAAGTAGGTCGCTGGAGTGAAGGACGTTGAGGAGGACTAATCATCTTCTGAGTCTAATGGAGTCGGTAGAGTTAAAGAGTTGATTACTTGAGGCTTGCTTGATTGGCTGTGGGGTTCAAATCCCCACCATTCTACAATTATTAAAAATAAAACAATTATAATAAAACGCTTGACTATTAACTTTAAAATGAGTAAATTTAAGTATCAAAAAAAGGGAAATAACGAATGAATAAACCACAGGTAGGAACGGTAGTAAAGGTAGTAAAAAACGGAAATCGATTTAATGCAGTGGACTCGCTTAACAATAAGTGTACGTCTCACATAATAACTTCAACTAGAAAATCAGCCTATAGGGATGGTAAAGCGCTAGAGTTAAGGGAAAAGAATGGACGTGAGTACTGGTGGAAGGTGCCAATGAGTTCATTTAATAAATCCAATGCTGTACCAACCCATAGCGTAGAGATTCAAGTACCTAGTGGACACCAAGAGGTGTTGGATTTTATAAAAACTTCATATTCATTAAAGCCAACCGGCTTGGTAATGAGTGAATTAAAGTGGAAGTATCTGATTAGAAGCGCGGTACGAGGTAAGAACATCATGATGACCGGTCAAGCCGGTTGTGGTAAAACACTCGCTGCCAAGTCTTTAATCAATGCCCTTGATAGACCTGAGTTTTACTTTAATCTTGGTGCCACACAAGATCCTCGGTCTACCCTGATAGGTAATGTACATTATAATAAAGAGAAGGGTACGTTCTTTTCTGAGTCCTTATTCGTCAAGGCAATACAGACTAAAAATGCGGTTATACTATTAGATGAGTTAACTAGAGCTCATCCAGACGCATGGAATATACTTATGCCTGTATTAGACCAAGGACAGCGTTATCTCAGATTAGATGAAGCGGATGGTCAACAGACCATTAAGGTTGCTCAAGGAGTGACCTTTATCGCGACGGCTAACATAGGTAATGAATACACAGCAACTCGTCAGTTAGATAAGGCCCTTATGGATAGATTCACGGTCATCGAGATGGACTTATTGAATAAAGATGAGGAATATGGCCTACTTAAGTACATGTTCCCAACCTTGGAAGATGAGTTAATACGTAATGTCAGTAACATTACGAGCCTTACTCGTGACGAGGCTTCTACGGAAAATGCTCGTATCGGTAGTGGAGTAAGTACCAGAACATCAGTAGAGATTGCTGGATTAATGTTCGATGGGTTCTCATTACTCGAAGCTGCCGACATCACCATCTATCCTCAGTACGACAATACTGGTGGGGTGGATAGTGAACGTACCTTTGTTAAGCAGATAGTTCAGAAGTTTATATCTGATGGTAGTGAAGAGGTTCTCTTCAATGAGGTTGATGCTTAACTAGAACAAATGCTCCCTACCTCCGTGGTATATAGCTCCTCTGTTAGTCTACTGGACAGATAAGCAAGACCACCGAGGTGGGAGCCTCATAAAATTTTCTCAGGCCGCGGGTTTTGTAATGATAATATCCTTTTTTCCCGCGGTCTATTTCCCATCTTGATTTGGTAATCCAAAAGCTTAAAGCGATACTTTAAGGGCGCTTAGGTGGTGAATATTTTGCTGGAGTTTTTTCGAGCATAGCGCTTTAATTACTACTTGACATTAACCTTATTAATCCGTATATTCCACGATGATGAATTTAAACAAACTAGGACATTATATATTTAAACGTATTTGTAAAGACCAGCAAGTGCTTAGAAAATCCAAGCCAATGAATCACTATGGTCTATACGTACAACCCAAGAACATACAGGCTTATATAAATGATTACCTTGACTACGGTATAGACTATATGGGTAAAGACAACTTAAGTGCTGATGATTTAATTGAGGTTTATTGGGATGATCCTGAAGGCAAGGAAGATTGACTTATAGGCTTTCTCTCAAATTATTGCTTGACTCTATCATATATTCATAGTAACTTCACGTATAACAAAAGAGGAAAAATCAATGAATAAGAATACTATTATCTTTGACTTGGATGGAACATTAGCCACCATTGAAAAAAGAAGAATAAAAGCCGGTAGTCCAACTGGCTCCACTCCTACACCAGAAAAGATGAATTGGGATATATTCTTTGATCCTGAAAATATTCAACTTGACTTACCTAATGAACCAGTAATTAAAATGGCTCAGATGTTTAAAGCTGAAGGATTTAAAATTGTTATCTTCTCAGGTAGAAATGATAGAAGTTTCTTTACTACTAAAGATTGGTTAGAACGGTATAAAGTTCCTTACGACCTATTGGTATTAAGACCTGATAAGTTTCAGAAAGATTCATACCCTATAGCGGATGGCAATCAAGCCACTAAAGCTATGAGGTTTATGCCAGATGAAATCTTAAAGAAAGCTATGTTGGATACCTTTGTCAATATCGAAGATGTTTTCTTGGTTGTTGATGATAGAGATAAGGTTGTCAAGATGTGGAG
>Ga0209279_10000528_pt1 | contig 24307 bp, 12 predicted proteins | sample CoawatmetaG00DNA_3_FD_187508 | JGI IMG/M metagenome (GOLD analysis project Ga0209279, IMG submission 187508) | Marine microbial communities from the West Antarctic Peninsula - Coastal water metaG006-DNA (SPAdes) (version 2) | ecosystem: Environmental > Aquatic > Marine > Coastal ... | reverse complement strand
GTATTCAGGGCGCAATGGGAGACGTTACTCACGTCACTCAGGAGGTCGTAAATGGCTACCAAGAAGTGCGTATGTTTGGCGGCATGGAGAGTGAGCGCGCGCGCATTCTGCTTGCCAGTCAAAATAACCGCCGACAAAATATGAAAATGGCCTTGACCGAGGGCATCAGTAATCCGCTTGTCATGCTCTTGGTGTCGGTTGCCTTTGCCGGGATTACCAGTTTTATGCTGAGCCCGTCGATTATTAAAACCATGAGTCCAGGCAGCTTTATCACCTTTTTAGTCGCCTCTGGTATGTTGATTAAACCGATTCGTCAAATCACCGAAGTCAACAGCGATATCCAAAAAGGTATAGCTGCAGCAGAGTCCATTTTTGAAATTCTAGATACAACACCGGAACGGGATGAGGGCACCATCGAGTTGGAGTCAGTGGCTGGTAGGGTTGAGTTTAAAGATATCAACTTCCGCTACAATCGCGATGGCAGACTAATTCTCGAAGACATTAATTTCACTGTTATGCCTGGTGAGACCGTGGCGTTGGTAGGTTCCTCGGGAAGCGGCAAGACAACACTGGCGAGTTTGATTACTCGGTTTTACAACCATGGTGATGGCCAAATTCTTCTCGACGGTGTCGATGTCAATGACCTTGAACTGCCCAACTTGCGTCAGCATATTGCACAGGTTAGTCAGAGTGTAACCCTGTTTAATGACACAGTGCGCAACAATATCGCCTATGGCGAACTAGCCAACTGCTCACTGGAGCAGGTTAAGGCCGCTGCCAAAATAGCCTATGCAGACAAGTTTATTGAGCAGATGGCGGATGGCTACGACACCATGATCGGCGATGACGGCGTGATGCTCTCCGGTGGTCAGCGCCAGCGACTCGCGATTGCTCGAGCGTTACTAAAAGATGCGCCATTGTTGATCCTTGACGAGGCGACCTCGGCACTGGATACAGATTCAGAACGCTATATTCAGGCCGCTCTCGAAGAGTTAATGAAATCTCGCACCACTTTTGTGATTGCTCATCGTCTCAGCACCATTGAGAAAGCCGACCGCATATTAGTGATGGAGAACGGGCGTATTATTGAGCAGGGCAGCCACACCGAACTGCTCGCCTTAGAGGGCCGCTATTCGCAGCTCTACAGACAACAGTTCAATGAGTTCGAGGCAGTCTAGTCTTGTCTCTCGAACAGCGCATAACCAAAGCCTGGCAGCAAGACAGCGCCTGGCTAAAACTGCTGCTGCCGCTATCTTGGTTGTTTAGAACCATCTCAGGTTTGCGCCGTCGTCACCTCCAGTCTCAACATCAAGGCGAAAGCCATAGCTTCGGCGCGCCAGTGATCATTGTGGGTAATATTTCGGTGGGTGGCAGTGGCAAGACACCGTTAATCGTCGCTTTGATATCAGCCCTTAAACAGCGCGGTTTTAAGCCCGGCGTAGTCAGCCGTGGTTATGGCGGCAAGGCCCCGAGCTACCCATTGGGAGTGAATGCCGATACCGCTGTGGCGGAGAGCGGTGACGAACCCTTACTGATTGCCCAGCTGGCTGAATGCCCAGTGGTGGTGGATGCTGACCGCAATGCCGCGGTTGTCTATCTGCTCAATCACAATGACTGCGATCTGGTACTCAGTGATGATGGCTTGCAGCACTACGGGTTGCATCGCGATATAGAGATAGTGGTTGTGGACGGCCAGCGTGGTTTTGGCAATGGTCGCTGTCTTCCTGCTGGGCCACTCCGTGAAAGTCCGGCGCGACTGCAGCAAGCGGATTTTGTTGTGCTTAATGGTGACAGAGGCGAGGCTTCTCACAGCATTGATGTTGTTTGTGAGCAGATGAAAATAGCACCGCGGAGAATGACTCAGCTCTGTTCTGGAGTCAGCCAGCCCATTGATCAGTGGCTTATAGAGCATCCGAGGAAACGGGTTTATGCAGTGGCCGCCATAGGCAACCCACAGCGCTTTGCCGATACACTGGTATCTATGGGACTAGAAGCCGAGCTTCACAGTCACGACGACCATCAGGCTCTGAGTGCGGGGGATCTCTGCTTTGGGGATGATTTACCTGTCATTGTTACAGCTAAAGACGCGGTTAAATTGCATGGCGCTGGTGATGGTCATGGCAACGATTCGGTTGCTGATAATATCTGGGTGCTTGAGATTGAGGCGCAGATTGAAAGCGAGTTTATAGATAGGCTTGCAGCTCAGTTGCAGAGTCTTAAGACAGCTGATTAATAAGAATAATAAAAAATTTAGAATACAGAGCAGTTGAGAATACAGAGCAATTGAGAATACAGAGCAATTGAGAATACAGAGCAATTGAGATTAGAGGTTCTATGCAATTTACAGTAATCATTCCGGCCCGTTTCGGCTCCATGCGTCTGCCAGGTAAGCCCCTGCGTGATATTGCAGGCAAACCGATGATTCAGCGGGTCTGGGAACAGGCTGGCAAAAGTGCTGCTCAGCGAGTGGTTATCGCCACCGACGATCCGCGTATTGAAGCAGCAGCACTGGCGTTTGGTGCCGAAGTCTGTATGACCAGAGCCGATCATCCATCGGGCACTGACAGGTTGCAAGAAGTCACGGCGCTGTTGGGCTTGGCCGACGATGCCATAGTGGTCAATGTTCAGGGGGATGAGCCATTGATCCCACCTGCAGTGATCGATCAGGTAGCCAGCAATCTCGCGGCAAACCCTCAGGCTGGCGTGGCGACACTCTGTGAGCCAATTCAGACCTATGGCGACCTGCGCAATCCCAATGTGGTTAAGCTGGTGTGCAATCAGCAATCTATAGCGCTGTATTTTAGTCGCGCGCCGATTCCCTGGCCACGGGATTTAATGGACTCTGCTAGTGCCGATGAGGCCTTACCTGAAAGCTGTGATTTTAGTCGCCATATAGGTATTTATGCCTACAGGGTAAAAGAGCTAAATGATTTTGTTACCTGGCCGGTGGCACCGATGGAAGCTACAGAAAAGCTCGAACAGCTGCGTTTTATGTGGCAGGGCGTGGCTATTCACGCAGCCCCGGCACTGGAGCCTGTGCCTGGCGGTATAGATACGGAAGAGGATCTGCAAGTCGTTGTTGAGCTTCTGAAAAGCAAATAAAAACAATTGGTTACATAGTAAAGTTAACTTTTTAATTAATCTTTAAACTAACTCTGGCTTATGGCAATACTGAGATTACTTTGGTGAGTAAAATGGCGAATACAGCAGCTAAACTATCGGTCTTATTTGTCTGTCTGGGCAATATCTGCCGTTCACCAACAGCCCATGGCGTATTTGCCAAGTTGGTAGAGCAGGGTGGCTATGGCGACCTGATTCAAGTGGATTCAGCGGGCACCGGAGACTGGCATCTGGACCATGCACCAGATCAGCGCACCACTCAGGTAGCTGCATCCAAAGGCTATGACCTCAGTGAGTTGCGAGCTCGATTGGTGACCAGTGCTGACTTTAATCAATTTGATTACATCATCGCTATGGACAATGCCAACCTCAAAGATCTGCGCGCTATGCAACCGGAGGGATACATAGGCCACTTGGGTCTGTTCCTGGACTTTTCCGATCAGTCAGCAGTGCAAGAAGTTCCCGACCCCTATTACGGTGGCGAAGAGGGTTTTGAGCGGGTCTTTGGCCTGGTTGAAGATGCCTCTAAAGGTTTGCTGCGACATATTCAATCCAGTCATTCCCAAGACACTCATTTCCGGGATAAGGGCGCTTAATGCCGACTATTCTCGAAAAGGTTTCACTAGAGCCCTATAACAGCTTGGCATTGCCAGCTGTGGCTGAGTATTTCTGCGCAGTTCAGAATCCTGCTGAGTTGTTGGCAGCACTGGAGTTTGCCCGCTCTAAAAACCTAGCCGTAACCCCACTTGGTGGCGGTAGCAATATAGTTTTGGCAGGGGATATAGCCGGCTTGGTTCTAAGCGTTGAGCTTAAGGGTGTACGTTATCTAGTTGTGGGTCAGGTTGTTGAGGTGACATTTGCCGCCGGTGAAAATTGGCATGATCAAGTACTGCATTGCCTTCAGCAAGGCTGGTACGGCTTGGAGAATCTGTCACTGATACCAGGCAATATGGGCGCTGCAGCGATCCAAAATATTGGCGCCTATGGGGTTGAGCTAGCGGACTTATTTGTCTCACTCAGGGCCATGGATAAAAAGTCTGGCGAATTAGTTGAGTTTGATAAAGCCGCCTGTGAATTTGGCTACCGGGACAGTCTGTTTAAAAACGCTGGCCGCGATCGCTATATTATTGTCGATATCACATTGGCCCTGAGTACAGAGCCGAGTATCAATATTCAGTACCCAGCGTTGCAGGCGGCTGTTGATGCGCATAGCGCCTCGGCCAGCGAGATCACTCCAGAGTTGGTTAGCGCTATGGTCTGCCAGATTCGCTCCGCTAAACTCCCTGATCCCAAAATTATTCCCAATGCGGGAAGCTTTTTTAAGAACCCAATTGTGCCTCAGGCACTGGCCCTGGAGCTGTCTCGACAGTATCCAACCATGCCGAGTTACGCCCAGGTTAATGGCGACAGCAAAGTGCCCGCCGGTTGGTTGATCGAACAGTGCGGTTTTAAAGGTGCAGTGCGTGGCCCGGTGGGCGTACATCAGCAGCAGGCGCTAGTGTTGGGTAATACTGGCGGTGGCAGCGGAGCTCAGCTATTAGCTCTGGCAGAGGAGGTGCGTGTCGGAGTATTACAGCGCTTCGGCATTGATCTGGAGATTGAGCCAAGGGTCTATGGTTGAAAAATGGACTTATTTGATCATCAGCTAATACCCGTTCGCCTGACCGAGGAGCGCCAAAGTCAGATCGCCTTCTGGCCCAATTGGCTCGATGGATTTAGGGCAGATACTCTACTGAGTCAGGCTATAAGCGATATTGACTGGCGCAGCGATGTAATTAGAATCGCCGGCAAGACAATTCCTATTCCACGGTTGCAGCAATGGTTTGGCGATCCCAAGACCAGTTACACCTATTCCAATATTCGACTGCAGGCGGTTGCGTTTCCGAGCTGGATCGATGAGTTGCGGAGGCAGGTTGAAGTCGAGTCTGGGGAGCGTTTTAATCGTGCCCTAGTGAACTATTACCGCGATGGCTCAGACAGTGTCGACTGGCATGCGGATGACGAAGCAGAGTTAGGTTTTGAGCCTCTGGTGGCATCCCTGAGCTTGGGTGCCGAGCGAGTCTTCCAGCTGCGCCACAATGTCACTCAAGAGCGCCTGGATATTTCCCTGCCTCATGGATCGCTGCTGGTCATGGGTGCTGGCATACAGACATACTGGCAACACCGGATAGCCAAAACCAAGAAGGTGGAGCAGCCCAGGGTCAATTTCACCTTTCGCTATATGGCTGATTAAATTACATGGATTGATTGCGGCGCTTAGTTGCTGGCAGTCGTAGATTAAACAACAAGGGCTTCATTAAACCGCAAAGGAGAAACACTCGGTGAAATTATCAAAATTTGGTGAAAAGTTTTCAGGTCAGTCGGGCATAGTCGAGCTGATGGATGACCTGGGCACAGCGCTAAATGAAAATCCCGAGATGATCTTTATGGGCGGGGGCAATCCTGGCCGTATCCCAGAAGTTGAACAGATATTTAAAGCGCGCTTAGAGACTGTCCTGGCAGACCCTGCGCAGTTGCATAGCCTGCTCGGCGTCTATCAGTCACCCCAGGGGGATAAAGACTTTCGCGAGCAGATCGCCGGTCTACTCAAGCAACAGTTTGGCTGGGATCTCTCCGCGCGTAATATCGCCGTATCCAATGGCAGTCAGTCGGCATTCTTTGTGCTCTACAATATGTTTGCCGGTGAGATGGCCGACGGCAGTCAGCGCTCGATTCACCTGCCTTTGGCGCCGGAATATATCGGCTATCGCGATATAGGCCTGAGCGACAATCTGTTTACCGCCACCAAACCAGAGATCGAACTCCTCGACGACAACCTGTTTAAATACCATGTGGATTTCTCGCGCCTGAATATCGACCAGCAGAGCGCCGCGCTCTGTGTGTCACGACCGACCAATCCCACCGGTAATGTGCTCACCGACGACGAAATTGAACAGCTGGATGCCATCGCTATAGAACAGGATATTCCGTTTATTCTCGATGGCGCCTACGGCTTGCCATTTCCTGGGATTATATTTAATCAGGCCAAAGCGCACTGGAATAGCAATACTATTCTAGTGTTGAGCCTCTCCAAACTCGGCCTTCCCGGCGTGCGCACAGGCATCATTGTCGCCAGCGAAGAGATTATTCAAGCCTATACCCGAGCCAATACTATTGTCAGTCTGGCCTGCGGTAATCTCGGCCCAGCGGTGGCGCGCGAGTTGGTCAGCAGTGGCGAGATTATGGCCCTGAGCCAGCAGCGCATAGCACCGTTTTATCGCCAGCGCGCCCATCAGACAGTGCAGTGGTTCCGGGACTCTCTGGGTGATTTGCCCTATCGCATTCATCGACCCGAGGGGGCGATCTTTTTGTGGCTGTGGTTTAAGGATTTGCCGATTACCAGTAAGGCGCTCTACCAGCGCCTTAAAGCTCGGGGCGTTTTAGTGGTGCCCGGGCATGACTTTTTCCCCGGAATCACCGGCGATTGGCGGCACCAGCAGGAATGTATTCGTGTCTCCTATGCTCAGGATGATTCAGTGGTGAAAGCGGGTGTGGAGATTATTGCGCAAGAGGTTGCTCGGGCTTATCAGGGCAGCTGAGTGAGAAGAGCTAAGTGAGAAGAGCTAAGTGACAATAGTTAGATAAAGCGTTCCAGGGCTTCGAGCAAGGCTTTGATCTTATCGATGGATTCTTGGTATTCCTGAGACTCTTCTGAGTCGGCAACTATGCCGCCACCGCCCCAGCAATGCAGGCTGTCGCCATCGGCTATTATTGTGCGAATGGCGATATTGCTGTCCATATTTTGATTGGCGCTGATATAGCCAATACTGCCGCAGTAAACCGAACGACGCACAGGCTCCAATTGCTCAATAATTTCCATGGCACGCTTTTTCGGTGCGCCGGTAATCGAGCCGCCGGGGAAACTGTCCCGAAGCATATCCAAGGCTGTTGAATTTTCAGCCAGTAGGCCCGTGACTGTGCTCACCAGGTGGTGCACATTGGCAAAGCTTTCCAATTCAAATAGCTTGGGTACACGAATGCTGCCGGGCTCGGCGTTTCGGCTTAAATCATTGCGCAACAGATCCACAATCATCAAATTTTCCGCACGGTCCTTGACGCTGGCAATAAGCTGCTCGGCGCGCTGCCGATCCTGCTCGGGATCGCTGCCACGCTTAATTGTGCCCTTGATCGGCTTGGTCTCAGCCTGCCTGTCTTTGATACGTATGAAGCGCTCAGGTGAGACGCAGAGCAATGCCTGATCGCGCCACTGCCAAAAGGCGGAGTAGGGTGAACCCACAGCCTGACGCAGGGCCAGATAGGCGGGCCAGAGATCGCCTGAGAACTGGGCTGAGTGGTGCTGGGTAAAGTTGGTCTGGTAGCAGTCTCCAGAGCTTATATAGGCCTTAATCTCACGAATAGCCTGTTTGTACTCAGTCTCTGAGAGCGTAGCGACAAATTCTTGTTTGAGCTTAAATTCAGCAGCAGTCTCTGCGACGTTCAGGCCGGTCAGCCTAGAGCGGATTAAGCCTTTTAATTCCTCAGGGCATTGCGCGTGAAACACCAGCTCGCTGCGCTGCTCCTGATGATCCACAACCAGAGCCCAGAGGAAACGGCCGATACGCATATCGGGCAGTTGGGTTATTGGCTTGGCGCTATTGGGAATGTCGATTAAACGACGGCCCAGATCATAGCCAAAGTAACCTATTAGACCGCCGACAAAGGGGTAATCCTTGCTGAGGCTTTTATCAACCAGCGGCGCTAGAAGCTGCTCGGCAAGTGTAAATGGATCTTCTTCACTGCTGCGACTGCCATCGCTGTCGACAATGGTAGAGACCTTACCCTGGGTTTCAATAATCGCGTCTGGGCAGGCGGAGATAATATCAAAGCGACCCTGAATACTGTGGGGCGTACCGCTGTCGAGCCAAACCGCATCCGGCAGATCGCGAATAGCAGCAAACAAGGATTCGCTGCTAGCCTGATAGGGTATTTCATGGAAGCTAAGTCTGGGCATTGTGGGCCACACTTTAGGCGCTTTAGCTAGCCCTGTCGAGAGAACTAAACAGGGTTAGCCGGCGATACTTTGAACTATGACAAAAGTGAGCCAGGCCGCGGCGTAGGCAAAAATACTGTAGCTGACAAAGAGCTGGATTGGCAGTCTCCAGGAGCCCGTCTCGCGGCGCAGCACAGCCAGGGTTGAGACACATTGCAGGGCAATTGAGAAGAACACCAGCAAGGCAAAACCCGCACCGATTGGCAGGCCACTATTTTGGATGTGGGTGACCAGAGAGATGACATTCTCTTCGCCGCCTTCAATACCAAACAATGTCCCGAGTGTTCCGACAAAGACTTCACGGGCAAGGAAAGACGTCAGTATTGCCACACCATATTTCCAGTCGAGGCCGAAAGGGGCGAAGGCAGGTTCAATAATCTTGCCCATATAGCCGAGCCAGGATTCACCTAAATCTGCGCCCTGATTGGGGAAGTAACCCAGCACCCAGATCACCACTGTGACCATAAAGATCACTTTACCGGCCTTGGTGACAAAGTGTTTGCTGCGATCCCAGGCGTTACGCAATAACGGCTTCCATGAGGGTAATCTGTAGGGTGGCATTTCCAACACAAAGGGTAGATCTGTCTGCAGTGCCGCACTGGTACGCGACACTAGGGCCGTGACCAAGAGACCGCAGAGAATACCGAAGAGGTAGATGCTAACCATGGCCAAACCCTGCCAGCCGATCAGACCGCCAAAGGCACCAGTGGCGGGAATAAACGCCGCAATAAGCAAGCTGTAAACCGGCAGTCGAGCAGAGCAGGGCATCAAGGGGATAGCGAGATAGGTGAGCCAGCGCTTGCGTGGAGAGTCCACTGTGCGGGCAGCGTAAATGCCGGGAATAGCACAGGCGACGCTCGAGAGCATGGGGATAAAACTCTTGCCTGTAAGGCCGAATATGCGCAACGGCTTGTGGCAAATTACTGCGGCTCGGGCCAAATAGCCACTGTCTTCGAGCATGCCCACAACCAGCGTGAGGATAAATATCTGCGGTACAAAGACCAAAAAGGCACCTATGCCACCAAACAGGGCGTCGGAGACAAAGTCGCTGATAGCGCCGGCAGGCAACAGCGGGATAACCACGCTGGCGGCGAACTGCAGAATGGCTTCGACAGCATCCATAATCGGTGCGGCCCAAGTGAAAATACTCTGGAACAGCAGAAACATAATCAAGACAAAGCTAATGCCGCCAAACCATGAATGGAGGAAAAATCGATCCAGGCGGGTTTGGGAATTAATTAATAGATCGCCCTTGGGGCCGAAGCTGGCGGCCAGCTGTTGCGCCTGGCGATGCACCACTGAATCGTCGGTAGCAATCATGTCAGTAGGCAGCACATTGCTAACAAATGCACTGGGGGCTTCTCGGTGATTGGCGATCAGCTCTTGCAGTTGATCCAGCCCGAGACCGGATTTAGCGGAGATGGCCACCACTGGCGCTTTGAGCGCTGCAGCAAGACCCTCTATATCCATGTTCATGCCGTGACTGTTGAGCACATCAATCATATTGGCGGCAATCACCACCGGCTTGTTGTGTTCGGCGCAGGCATTGATTACCTGGACGGCAAAAATCAGGCCTTTTTCAAGCCTCGTGGTATCCACTACGCAGACAACCGAGCTAACCTCTGGATCTTTCAGGCCAGCGTAAAATGCATCAACTGAAACTTTTTCCTCACCGGAAATCGCATGCAGGGAATAGACGCCGGGGAAATCCATCAAGTCCTGTTGCGGATCTACAGTGCTTTTTCCAGACTTGATATTGACTGTGATGCCAGGGAAATTGGCGACTTTTTGGTTAAGGCCGGTAAGCCGATTAAACAGCAGGCTCTTGCCTGAGTTGGGGCTACCTATAAGGATTGTTTTAGAGGTCAAAGGAAGAGGGCTCTTTTAGGCAACTGTAATCAGCGAGGCGACGCTGTCATCCAGAGAGTAAACCGTATTATTGACACGGTAGAGTTTTGGCGCGCCCAGGCTGGGGCTGAGTACACAGGCTATATGCTCGCCGGGGTGAAACCCCAGTTCACTGAGGCGAGTGCGATACTCGCTTTGCAGCGCTGTACAAAAGCTTTCAACGGTGGCCGATGTACCTTGTTTTAGATCCCATAATGTCATTTTTTTAGATCCCAGAGTCTCATTTTCCTGTTCGCTGCCTTAGCTGATAAGGGCTCAAGTGTACGCCCATGCGGTCCAAATGTTAATAAGAATCGTTATCATTTACAAAAAGATCAGCTCCCGCTAAATCTATTGCAAACAGATCCATAGAACCAAGGTAGACGCAGTTTCACCCAGTTTCAAATCAGTGGTTCTTGACGGCTTAAATTCCGGTACAATGGCCGCCTTAAAAACCCTCATATAGAAGACTATATACGCCATGGCAGCAGCTCCTAGACCACCGACAGCACTTTATGACTACCCTAAATACTGGGCGGAATGTTTGCTGCCAACACCTTTCTTACCTATGTCTCGGGAAGAGATGGATCAGCTTGGCTGGGATAGCTGCGATGTGATTCTGGTCACAGGCGACGCCTATGTAGACCATCCAAGCTTTGGTATGGCCGTAATTGGTCGTGTGCTTGAGGCTCAGGGCTACCGAGTGGGAATTATCTCGCAGCCGGACTGGCGCGATGCCGAGAGCTTTAGAGCACTGGGTAAGCCTAACCTCTACTTTGGTGTCACCGCCGGCAATATGGACTCGATGATTAATCGCTACACCGCTGATCGCCGTCTGCGCCATGATGATGCCTACACCGCTGGCGATCTGGGCGGTAAGCGTCCGGATCGTGCGGTGACTGTCTATGCGCAAAAATGTCGCGAAGCCTACAATGATGTGCCTGTGGTTGCTGGTGGTATCGAAGCTAGCCTGCGTCGCTTGGCCCACTATGATTACTGGTCCGAGTCGGTTAAGCGTTCAGTATTAATTGATTCCACCGCCGATATCCTGCTTTACGGTAACGCTGAGCGAGCCATGATTGATCTGACCCACAGATTGGCCAAGGGCGAGAATATTCGTGATATTACTGATCTGCGTGGCACAGCGTTTATGTGCCGAACGATTCCCGAAGGCTGGAAAGAGATCGATTCCACCAAGGTGGATCAGCCCGGTCGTCTGAAGAAACAAAAAAATCCTTATGAGATGTCTAAGGCCTCGGACAATGCCGATGCCAAAGAGATTCGTATGCAGTCCATGAAAGCTGAGACCTGCGCTAGCGCAGAAACTGCTGCCGTAGGCTCTAGCAGCGAACCCCAGGTGCTGTCGATTATTCCCGACACCCAGGCAATCAAGACTGATCCCAGCTCTACCTATATTCGCATGCCGTCCTTTGATGAAGTGACTGCAGACCCAGTGCTCTATGCCCACGCTGACCGTATTTTTCACCGTGAAACCAATCCAGGCAATGCCCGGCCACTGGTGCAGAGGCAGGGGCGCAACGATATTTGGGTCAATCCTCCACCGATTCCATTGGAAACTGAAGAGCTGGATTGGGTCTTTGACCAACCCTACAAGCGTGTTCCTCATCCGACTTACGGCGATGCCAAGATTCCCGCCTATGACATGATCCGCTTCTCGGTGAATATCATGCGCGGCTGTTTTGGCGGCTGTACCTTTTGTTCCATCACCGAGCACGAAGGCCGTGTTATTCAGAGTCGTTCGGAAGAGTCGATTTTGAACGAAGTTGAAAAAATCCGTGATTTGACCCCAGGCTTTACCGGCGTGATCTCGGATCTTGGTGGTCCCACGGCGAATATGTATCGCCTCAACTGTAAAGATAAAAAGATTGAGGCTACCTGCAGACGTCCATCCTGCGTCTATCCGTCGATCTGTGTCAATTTAGAAACTGACCATAAACACACTACCCAGCTGTATCGCAAAACCCGTGCCTTGCCTGGCGTGAAGAAAGTGGTTGTGGCTTCCGGTCTGCGTTATGACCTGGCTGTTCTGGATCCTGAGTATGTGAAAGAGCTGGTTACACACCATGTTGGCGGCTACCTTAAAATTGCCCCAGAGCACTCGGAAGATGGTCCGCTATCGAAGATGATGAAGCCGGGCATGGGCAGCTATTACGAATTTAAAGAAATGTTTGAGCGCTTCTCTAAAGAAGCGGGCAAAAAGCAGTATCTGATTCCCTACTTTATCTCGGCTCATCCTGGATCAACCAACGAAGATATGATGGCCCTGGGTCTCTGGTTGAAGGCCAATGGTTTCCGCGTCGATCAGGTACAGAGCTTTTATCCCTCGCCAATGGCGTCGGCGACGACCATGTATTACACCGAGAAAAATCCGCTTAAGCCTCTGGGCAAGAACAATACTGAGCAGATTTTCACTGCCAAAACCCAAGAGCAGCGCACCCTACACAAGGCGTTTTTGCGTTATCACGACGCAGAAAACTGGCCAATTTTGCGCAAAGCACTGCGCCGTATGGGACGCTCTGATTTGATTGGCAGTGGTGATGGCTTCTTAGTGCCGGGCGAGTCCCGCCGTGAGAAAGAAGTGATTCGTCGCGAGAGCACTAAGGCGCGTCCTAATCTGAAAGCTCAGCCGCGTACATCACGCACCAAGCCCCGTCGTCGCTAGACGGGGGATAGTCTCGATAGCAGTGCCGGTACCGCGACCTCAGCTCTGAGAATTTGCGGGCCTCTGTGCACTGCTTTAAGCCTTGCCGAGCTCAACAGCTCAACCTCCGAGGGAATCAATCCGCCCTCTGGGGCAATCGCTAGGCACACCACTGAATCGTAGTTGATCGGGTAGGGCGCCTCTGTCAACGGATGGGCCTCCAGTGCTTTTCTGCCTTTAATGATCTCTTTCCGCTGGTCTTCAGCTTGCGCCTATTAAGCTCAAAGAGTAGCAGCTCAAAAAGTAGCCGCTATGGCTTTTGTTGCTGTAATTAAGTCTCAGTAATTGAGTGCCACGGTGCTAGGGCTGCCGTTTTATCAATACTGTTTTTTCCATTCTGCACCAAGCTACTTTTTCATATAGCTATTTTTTCATAAGGCTACTTTTTCATAAGGCTACTTGTTCATATAACTATTTGTTCATAAAGTTACTTGCTCATAAAGTTATTTTATTCATAAAACCATTTTATTTAAAACCTGCAAAGCGGTCTGCTGTGAGTAGCTGACGGCTCTGTTATAACTGTCTCTGTTGTATTTTTACTAGCCAATGGCTGGCTGAAGGTTTTTTATTTTTTAGAATTTTTACAATAATATTGTACGTCATGCTGTAAATAGGTGAATTTTGTAACTCGGGCGCTATGATCTACAGGTTGATAACTTACGTAAAGGTCACATTAAAGTTGTAACTTAGAAGTCTATTTATTGTTAAAGTTATTTTTCTTAGACAATGATTGTCTAAGATTCTCGTGTACATAACTACACATTCTACGAAGGGATTTCGCTTACGATGACATAAGGTTATTTATTGTGAATAACGCTTTATGAATTCTATTGTGAATATTTTCGTGCTCTTAGGTTTTGCCGCCTGTTGCGCGTTAACTTCTCTAGCTCAGCCACTTGAGGCGCAGTCTTTAGCCCCAGCTGGTGATACCAAACTACGTCAAACGCATTCTCCTACCGCAGTATCCCCTAAGCTCTTTTCCAATTCGAAAAAATCAAAATTATATCTGTCTAATTTCTCCATAAAAAAAATTAGATTTACAGGTAATAATTTACTTTCAAATAAACGTCTAGAAAAACTTACTGAGCTTTATCTCAATAAGCCGATTGACGCTACCCAGCTAGATTATTTAAGGTCTAACATTCGATCTGTTTATCGTGATATGGGTGGTTTTGCGAGAATAGTTTTTGAACGTCGGGGGATTGATGATTCTGAGTTGTCAATTAATATCGAAGAGTTGGTTTTTAAAAGCAGTCAGTTTAGCGGCAATAGTTTTCTTTCTAATGAGCAAGTTGAAGCGCTTATTGAGCCCTACCTAAATAGCGCTTTTGATTTTAAAAATATCAAAATTTTAAAGGCTGAAATCGAAGCTGCTTATCAGGCTTTAGGGGGTAATGCTCAAGTAGTGATTCAGCCGCAAGATATTAATGCTGGCAGGCTGATAATCCGGATCGAAGAGCTGATAGTTAAAGCGATTACCTTCACAGGCAATAGCTTGCTTTTGGATAGTCATATTCAAGGTCTTATTGAACCCTATCTCAATAGACCTTTTGATTTTAATCAGTTAGAGGTTTTAAGCACAGAGATTGAAGCTGCCTATCAGAATGCACAGGCTGTTGCTCGGGTAGTGATTCCGCCGCAAGAGATCAATGATGGCATGCTGAGACTCCAAATTGAGGAGTCGGTTTTTGGTATTGTCAGAAGTCAGGGATCTACCGCCCGAGTTGGACTCCAACAGGTAACTGACATTATTGGTTCCTCTCAAGATAGGGACCAACGGTTAGCCATGCTGCGCTTAGATCGTGGGGTTTTGTTGGCCAATGACTTGCCCGGTGTCAGTGTCAGAGGAATTTTGGTCAAAGGCACAGCGCCCTTGGCGACGGATATTATCGCCATAGTCACTGACGAACAGCGAGTTGTTGGGAGGGTTCAGTCTGATAATACTGGGGCCACTGCGATTGGGGCCTATCGCATATTGGGTAGTGTTGAGATTAATAGCCCTCTGGGTCGCGGTGATTTGTTGTCTGCCACTTACTTACATTCCGAGGGCAGTGATTATGGGTACCTAAACTACAGCCTGCCTCTGGGTAGTAATGGATTGCGCGCCGGGGTGAGTGGATCCCGGGTTTCCTATGACGTGATCTCCTCTGAGTTTGCCGCCCTTGGCGCCAGTGGCTCTGCTTACACCGCCGGCCTGCGTGCGAATTATCCCGTTATTCGTTCACGATCGGCTAATTTAGTGGTCTCTGCCGCTGCCGACTACAGCCAGTTTAGTAATCGCGATAAGCAGCAGGGCTTAGTCAGCGACTATTCGAGTATGAACTATTCCGCGAGTCTCTATTGGAACGCCTTTGACCGGGTCGGCACTTCAGGTATTACTAAAGCCAGCATGACCATCACCGCGGGCAAGGTTGATCTAACCGATTCACCTAACCAGTCTCTGGTGGCTGCGGCGAACAACGCTCAGGGTCGCTTTAGTAAGATTGTCTACAGCGCCAGTCGCAGTCAATTCATTGCCGATGGCCTGAGTCTAACGGGCAGTATTAGTGGTCAGGTGACTAATGCCAATTTGGATTCTTCGGAGATGTTTTATCTTGGCGGTGCCTACGACGTGCAGGTCTACGGCAATCCAGGTGCTGGGAGTCAGGGACAGATAGCCAACGTTGAATTACGGAAAGTCTTTTCTGAAAAGATCAGCGGGGCTATGTTTTATGACTACGGGCATGTGCGCGTTAATGTCGACAACGACTTTACCGGTGCCAGCAGTAATAACCGTTATTCTATGAGCGGCGCTGGGTTGGCGTTGTTTTGGACGCCGCGACAGAAGGTCGATGTTAAGTTGATTTGGGCTAAGCGCCTAGATCCTGATACCAACACTATAGGCAGCGCGCTGAGTAACACGCGAGACAGAGCTAGAGATAGCACCTTGGGGGGCAATCAACTCTGGCTTGTATTGAGTGCTGCATTTTGAAAGTCACTCTCTCTAAAGGTAAACCGGCGGATCTGGACCAAGACACTGTGATGGGGCCGCGGTCCTGTTCTTGGGTGGCAGTGAGTATCGGTCACTGTTCTCGATCATTGATGATCGCTGGGGCAACGCTGCTGTGCATATCTACGCTACTTGCAGCAAGTCCTACTCCCAATACCAGTCCAAGTGCAGAGCAGTTACCCAGTGGCGGGCAGCTGTTAGGCGGTCGTGCATCGATTGTTCAGCAGGGCGTAGTCATGGGCATTACGCAAAGCTCTGCCCAAGCCGCTATTAGCTGGAGTAGCTTTAATATAGGTAGTGCCGCGACAGTAAATATTGTCCAGCCGGACGCCTCTAGTGTTTTAGTCAATCAAGTTCTGAGCACCGATCCCAGTCAAATATTTGGCCAACTCAATGCCAATGGGCAGGTCTTTTTAACCAACCCCAATGGCATTTATTTTGCCCCTGGGGCCAGAGTCAATGTGGGCGGGTTGGTGGCAACCACTAGTACTATTAGCAGCACTGATTTTATGGCTGGTCTCTCCGAATTTAGCAGTGATGGCTCTGCGGCTTCAGTTGTCAATGAGGGTAATCTCCAGGCGACACTAGGGGGCTATATTGCCCTTATGGCGCCTACTGTGCGCAATAAGGGCGTGATCATTGCGCAGATGGGTACGGTGGTTTTGGCAGCGGGGGACCAATATGTGCTGGAGTTTAGCGACGCCGGTTTAGATTCAGTGGCTGTAAGCCCTAGTGCTATTGATACCTTGGTAAGCAATGGCAATGCAATCTATGCCCCTGGAGGGCTGGTTATTTTATCTGCGCAAGCTGCTAGCCAAGTGCAGGGCGGGGTGGTGGGTAATACCGGTGTAATCGATGCAACGGGTATTACCAGTAGTGGCGGTGTGATCAGTTTGACGGCCTCGAATGCGGTTTATGCTGACGGCTTCATCAGCGCAGACGGCTCGATTCTAGGGGATGGTGAGGGCGGCACTATCACCATTATTGCGGATCTCAGTAACCCCAGTAGCCAAACTCAGGTAAGCGGATCTATCTCGTCTCAGGGCGGAGGCCTTGGCGGTAACGGCGGCACCATCGACACTTCTGCTAGTCATGTCAGTGTGGCTGATTCGGCTTCTGTAAGTACTTTGGCCGCCAAGGGCAATGCCGGCACCTGGGTGATTGATCCCGATGGTTTTAGCATTGCTGCAACTGGGGGCGATATATCCGGTAGCGCCGTCACCAGTGCCTTAGCGGGTGGTAATTTCGTGATTGTCTCAACCAATGGTTCGGGTAGCGATGGCGATATCAACATCAACGATGCGGTTAGCTGGACTGCCAATCAATTAACCCTTACTGCAACCAATGACATCAATGTCAATGCGGTAATTGATGCCAGTGTTACGGGGACACTGGAGCTGAACACCGGTGTATCCAGTGGGGTCAATATTGGCTTTGATCCTGACGGGGCTTTTCTCGGCAGCATAAATTTTGCCCAGTCGGGGAAGACTGTCAACGGCAGTGACCTACTAACCATAAACGGTAATTCCTATACCCTGATTAATAATTTTGGATTGGCCAGCAGCATCACTCTAGGAGACTTTCAAGCGATTAATGTAGACCCCACCGGCTACTATGCCCTCGGCAGCAACCTTGACGCAGCGGCGATTGCCGTCAATCCCATTGCATCCTTTAGCGGTACTTTAAACGGCTTGGGCCACAGTATAAGCAATGTGGTGATGGCGTCCGCCCAGGGCTTGATTGGCACTGTCGCTGTGGGTTCGGTTATCCAAAATATTGGCCTCGAAGGCGGAGCCCTGACAGCGGCATTGGTCAATAGTGGCGGTCTAGTGGGGCACAACTATGGCACGGTCTCGAACAGCTATAACAGTGGCACTGTGACCTCATTAAACGGCGCTATTGGTGGTCTGATTGGGCGCAACGAAAGTGGCACCATCAGCAATAGCTACGCTTCTGGAGATGTAGCCGGTGCGGTTAACGTGGGAGGACTGATTGGATTCAATAATAGCGGTCTGATCACTGGTAGTTACGCTGAGGGTGCCGTGACCAGTGCTGCTGCTGGTGTCGGTGGCCTTGTCGGCCACAGTACCACGGGTGACATTGTAGATAGTTATAGCACTGGCGATGTTGTCGGCGCTACAGGGGTCGGTGGGCTGCTAGGGGGCGGTACCACTGGCGCTGTGACTAGCAGTTACAGCACTGGAGATGTGGTGGGTACGACCAATACTGGCGGATTAGTGGGCTCTATTACCACCGGTTTGGTGAGCGCAAGTTACAGCACTGGCGACGTCAGTGGCACCACTTCAACCGCGGGTTTAGTAGGCTCTACCACAGGCGTGGTTACTACCAGTTACGCTACCGGGGATATCAGCGGTACCACTTCAACCGGCGGGCTGGTGGGCACTACTACCGGGGCGGTTAGTGCGAGTTACGCTACGGGTGATATCACCGGCACTACCCATACCGCCGGTTTGGTGGCTAACTCCACCGGCGCTGTGACTGACAGTTATGCCACAGGCAACATTGTTGGAGCTGCGGGCTCAAGCGGAGGGTTAGTCGGCACTACAACAGGCGCTATTTCCACTAGTTATGCCTCGGGCACCTCTGCTAACGGAATTACTAAGGGGCTTGTTGGAACCTCTACTGCAACCGTAACTAATAGTTACTACGACAGCAGCTTGAATAATGGGGCGGGCGCGGGAGTTGGTCTCACCAGCTCAGAGATGAAAGCGCTATCCAGTTTTGCTGGTTTTAGCATTGAAAATACCAGTGCCGACAATCTGATGTGGCGTATTTACGATGGGGTAACCACTCCATTGTTAAGTAGCTTTCTGACACCAGTGGTATTGACCTCTATATACAGTGGCGCTCAGCCTGATGTGTTTGATGATATTGGCGGCTATACCGCTGATATTAGCCTTGACCTGGATAAGCTCATTAGTACCTCTGCTGGGCTGACATTAAGTAGTTCCAGCACTGCCGGAAGTGCCACTGCGAGCTTAAATGGTTTTGGCACTGTGCAGCAGGGCTATAACATCAGCTATGCGGCTACTACGATCACTGGAATGGAAAGTGCTGCAGATGATTTAACGCTTTCTGTGCCGGTCAACTGGTCATCGGGGAGTTTAACCCTCAATGCGCAAAACAATATTAATCTTAATGCGCTATTAAACGAAACCGTTGCTAACGGCAGCAGCGCCCAGCTCAGTCTCAACTATGGCCTGTCGTCAGTCGCAGCCAATAATCCTTATGACTATGTGGTTAACAGTCCGATAAATTTACCGGGTGGAGAAAATTTTAACACCCGCCTCGGCTCCGACGGAGTCACCAGAAACTATACCGTGATTACCGAACTGGGGATTGTTAGCGATGCCACTGCTTCACCGGTTCTGACTACCCTGCAGGGTATGGCCGCGACCGCAAACTTAGAGCGTAACTTCGTGCTGGGTAACAATATCGATGCATCAGCCACGGGCCTAGTTAGCTATAACCTCGCAGCCGGCTTTGTGCCGATCGGCAGTTCAGTGAATAGCTTCAGCGGCTACTTTGATGGCTTGGGCCATACTGTTTCGGATCTGTCTTTTAATATGGGTGCTGTTGCGAATTCGGGCCTGTTTGGTTACACCTTGGGTGCGACACGTATTCAAAATGTCGGCCTCATTGGTGACGGAACTATGGTCGGCGCGACTCAAACCGGTGGTCTAGTGGGCTATAACGACTCTGGCTTAATCCGCAATAGTTACAACACCCAAGATGTCACTGGCACCACCTTTACTGGTGGATTGGTCGGTCAAGAAGGCTCTGGCGATATTGTTAATAGCTATGCCACAGGCAATGTTTCTGGGGCCGCCCAAACTGGCGGTTTATTAGGTGGCGGTTCCACGGGCAGTATAAGCGGCAGTTATGCGATGGGCGATGTGGAGGGTGCCGTGAGTGCCGGAGGTCTGGTTGGAGCGCTCTCAACCGGAGACATAACGGATAGCTATGCCGCTGGCGATGTTCATGGTGCGGCCAGTAGCGGAGGATTAATCGGTTCGATCACTACAGGCGCAATAGTCGATAGCTATGCCAGTGGTGACGTCCATGGTGCAGCTGGAACCGGTGGTTTAGCCGGTACCTCGACTGGTCTTATCAGTGGTAGTTACTCAGAAGGGCAAGTGACAGGAACTATTGAAGGCGTGGTGGGTGCCGCTGCTTCAGCCACAGTGGGGGGCTTAGTTGGGGCAACCACTGGGGATGTGACCCTCAGCTATGCAACGGGTGACGTGATAGCCGGTGCGGGAGTGGGTGCTGGTGGCGCTGGAGTAGGGGGCCTAATTGGTACCACTACTGGAGCGGTGAGTATTAGTTATGCATCGGGAGAGGTCTTTGGTGGTGCCAATACCGGTGGTTTAATCGGAGCTTCTACTGGTACGGTTTTGAATACCTATGCCTCGGGCCCAGTGAACGGCAGTACCAATGTCGGAGGATTGATCGGTACTGCCACTAATACAGTGGCCAACAGTTACGCGGCTGGTGCTGTCCTCGGAGGCAATGCCTCGACCACTGGTGCCCTGATCGGCAGCGCCAGCGTCCAAAACAGCAATAACTTTTTTAACAGTGAATCTAATGCCGAAACCTTACCCGGGGTTGGTGCTGCCAGCTATCTTGGCGGCGTCACGGCGATGACTGCAGCACAGATGCAAGATCAGGCCAACTTCACTTCCTCAACCCAGGCCAATGGGGATCTAAATCCCGCTTGGGATACTACTGACACCTGGACCATCCTGCCCGGCACATTGCCATTTTTGACACCCTTTATGACAGCCATTGTGGTCACTGCGGATAGCGCCACTAAAACCTACGATGGTTTAGCCGATGTCAGCGCCGTGAGTTATTCCATAGTGCCTCTATCGCCATTGGGCGGAACCCTGAGTTATAGCTATTTGAGAGATGGCGTTACAACTACTACTGCGCCAACCGATGCCGGCAGCTATGAGGTAACGCCAACTGGGCTGCTCTCAACACAGCAATATCGAGTCAGCCTGGTTGCGGGGGATACGCTTATAAACCCGCTGGCCTTAACCGGTGGCGTGATTAGCGATGGCGCTTCAGTGTATGGCAGTGAGACGAATCTTGGGGTGCTGAGCTTTGATAATACCCCGATCGCCGGCAGTGCAGTCGGGGAGGTGACGTTGGTTGGTCCCAGCTACTCAACTGCTGGCTATGTGACTGCAGGCAGTTATAACCAAACGGCAGCGGCTTCTAGCACCGGTAATTACAGCTACGACAGTGTTACTTCGCTGGTGAATAATTTGGTAAGTGCCCTAGAAATTACGCCTACATCCACGACCAATACCTCGGTGTATAACGGCACCACTGATGCTTCAATCACTATAGCGTTAGTGGGTGTCGAGGAGGCTGATGCTGTTGCCGTGTCGGGTACGGGCACACTGTCCAGCCCAAATGCTGGTAGCAATACGGTTGCAGTGAGCGATCTGAGTTTGAGTGGGGATGACGCGGGTAACTATTTTCTCGCCAGTACCAGCGGGACCTCAACAACGGTTATCACCTCGGCGCTGGCTTTAACCGGTGGCTATATTGCCAGCGCCGCGTCGGTCTATGGCAGTGACACAACTCTGGGTGCACTGAGCTTTGATAATACTCCTATTGGCGGCAGCCCGGTGGGTGAGGCCGCGTTGGTGAATCCTACCTACTCAACCGCTGGCTATGTGAATGCAGGTAGCTACGACCAAACGGCAGCCGCTTCAACCAGCGGAAACTACAGCTATGACAGTGTTACCGCAGTGGCCAACAATTTGGTCAGCAGTGTAGAAATTATCGCCACATCGACCACTAATACCTCGGTGTATAACGGCACCACTGTAGCCTTATTGACGATCACCTTGGACGGTGTGGAAGATGGGGATGCTGTTACCGCTTCGGGCTCTGGCACACTGTCCAGCCCGAATGCCGGGAGTAATACCGTGGCCGTGAGCGACCTGAGTTTGAGTGGCGATGATGCGAGCAACTATTTTCTCGCCAGTAGTGACGGTATCTCAACAACGGTCACGACCTCGGCTTTAGCCTTAACCGGTGGCTCTATTGCCAACGCCGCGTCGGTCTATGGCAGTGACACAATTCTGGGTGTGCTGAGCTTTGATAATAGTCCGGATGCCGGGAGTGCCTTAGGTCTGGTTACACTGGTTAATCCTACTTACTCAACCGCTGGCTATGTTATTGCAGGCAGTTATGATCAAACGGCCGCCGCTTCAACCAGCGGAAACTACAGCTATGACAGCGTTACCTCACTGGCGAACAATCTGGTGAGTACGGTAGAAATCACCGCCACATCGACCACAAATGCCTCGGTATATAACGGCACCACCGACGCTTTTATTAGCATAGCGTTGGCCGGTGTCGAGGAGGGTGACGCTGTTGCCGTGTCGGGTACTGGCACATTGTCCAGTCCGAATGCCGGAAGCAATACCGTGGCCGTGAGCGATCTGAGTTTGAGTGGGGATGATGCGAGTAACTATTTTCTCGCCAGTACCAGCGGCACCTCAACATCAGTGACTACCTCAGCCTTAGCCTTAACAGGAGGCACGATTAGTGATGAGAGTTCGGTCTATGGCAGTGACACAACTTTGGGTGTACTGAGCTTTAATAATACGCCGAGCGCAGGCAGTGCAGTCGGGGAGGTGACGTTGGTTGGTCCCAGCTACTCAACTGCCGGCTATGTGAACGCAGGTAGCTATGACCAAACGGCAGCCGCTTCAATCAGCGGAAACTATAGCTATGACAGCGTCACCTCACTGGCAAATAATCTGGTGAGTACCTTAGAAATCACCGCCACATCCACCACCAATACCTCTGTGTATAACGGCACCACCGATGCTTCTCTCACCATAGCGTTGGCGGGTGTCGAGGAGGGTGATGCTGTTGCCGTATCGGGCACGGGCACACTTTCTAGCCCGAGTGCCGGAAGCAATACGGTTACAGTGAGCGATCTGAGTTTGAGTGGGGATGATGCGAGTAACTATTTTCTCGCCAGTACCAGCGGCACCTCAACAACAGTGACTACCTCAGCCTTAGCCTTAACAGGAGGCACGATTAGTAATGAGAGTTCGGTCTATGGCAGTGATACGAATCTTGGCGTGCTGAGTTTTGAAAATACCCCGATCGCTGGCAGTGCAATCGGGGAGGTCACGTTGGTTGGTGCTACCTACTCAACTGCCGGCTATGTGAATGCAGGTAGCTATGACCAAACGGCAGCCGCTTCAACCAGCGGAAACTATAGCTATGACAGCGTCACCTCGCTGGCGAATAATTTGGTAAGTGGCTTAGAGCTTAGCGTCACATCGAACACTAATGACTCTATTTACAATGGCACCACTGCAGCCTCATTAACGATCACCTTGGACGGTGTGTTGGCTGGTGAGTTCGGCAATGATGCCGTCACTGTTTCGGGTACGGGCACGCTGTCCAGCCCTAATACCGGTAGCAATACCGTAGCAGTGAGCGACCTGAGCTTGAGCGGTGATGATGCCAGCAACTATCTTCTCGCCAGTACCGGCGGCATATCAACAACAGTGACTACCTCAGCCTTAGCCCTAACAGGAGGTAGGATTAGTGATGCGGCTTCCGTCTATGGCAGTGACACAACGTTGGGTGTACTGAGCTTTGATAATACTCCGAGCGCAGGCAGTGCGGTCGGGGAGGTCGCATTGGTTGATCCCGCCTACTCAAGTGCTGGCCATGTTGCTGCCGGCAACTATGATCAAACAGTCGCCGCTTCAACTAGCGGAAACTATAGCTATGACAGCGTCACCTCACTGGCTAATAATGCGGTGAGTACGGTAGAACTTAGCGCCACATCGACCACTAATACCTCGGTATATAACGGCACAACCGACGCTTTTCTTAGCATAGCGTTGGCGGGTGTCGAGGAGGGTGACGCTGTTACCGCGTCGGGCACGGGCACACTGTCCAGCCCGAATGCCGGAAGCAATACGGTTACAGTCAGCGATCTGAGTTTGAGCGGTGATGATGCGAGTAACTATTTTCTTGTCAGTAGTAATGGCATCTCAACGACAGTCACGACCTCAGCCTTAGTGCTAACAGGAGGCGCGATTAGTGATGCGGCTTCGGTTTATGGCAGTGATACAAATCTTGGAGTATTGAGCTTTAATAATACCCCGATCGCAGGCAGTGCAGTCGGGGCGGTGACGTTGGTTGGTCCCAGCTACTCAACTGCTGGCCATGTGACTGCAGGCAGTTATGACCAAACGGCAGCGGCTTCTAGCACCGGTAATTACAGCTATGACAGTGTTACTTCGCTAGAAAATAATTTGGTGAGTGCCCTAGAAATTACGCCTACATCCACGACTAATGCCTCGGTATATAACGGCACCACCGACGCTTTTATTAGCATAGCGTTGGCCGGTGTCGAGGAGGGTGACGCTGTTGCCGTATCGGGCACGGGCACACTTTCTAGCCCGAATGCCGGTAGCAATACGGTTACAGTGAGCGATCTGAGTTTGAGTGGGGATGACGCGAGTAACTATTTTATCGTCAGTAC
>Ga0209279_10000524_pt1 | contig 24401 bp, 21 predicted proteins | sample CoawatmetaG00DNA_3_FD_187508 | JGI IMG/M metagenome (GOLD analysis project Ga0209279, IMG submission 187508) | Marine microbial communities from the West Antarctic Peninsula - Coastal water metaG006-DNA (SPAdes) (version 2) | ecosystem: Environmental > Aquatic > Marine > Coastal ... | reverse complement strand
TTAGGAACCAGAGGCGATGTCGTCGCCCAATCTGTATTCTGCCCAGTCGTATTGAACTGTCATGACAACTTCCACCATATCTTCTGAATCATAAGAATGCGATCCAAAGTTAACATCGGTAAGGAAGGCATTCAAGAATGTCCAGTTGCCCTCGACCTTTGTCTCGGCAGTGCCGGGTACTGTTCCTATTTCTTTAATCACCAATCTTGCGAGCCCTGCGGTCGCCGAGGACTTTGTAATAGTCGTAGCTGTTGCAGTAGCTTGATTTGTGGGTTTAGCAATACCAATTGTGTCGAGATACTTATAAAGTATTTTAGAAGCATTGGGACTAACAGGGTCCACAAGGGTCATAGTAATTGAATTCCAAGTAAGTCTACCAGGGTAGTGGAAAGTATGATTAAAAAACTGATGGGGGTTTGAGCTAATCGTATAGGAGGGGCGATCAACTTGCTTAGCAAGAAATTGTAAGTTCTGACCTCCGATACTCAATTCGATTAAAAATCTAAATTGTCTTTTGGGCTCAAAGCTGGGATTAAGCCAAAAATTATCTGCCATTACTTATTTCTCCTGTTTGTATAGTATATAGTCATTTAGTTATTAATCCTCGAAACCTGCGCCTGTATTTGTAATAACAAAATCAAGTGCGATAAACTCAATTGCTCTGGCTGGTTTTAAGAAGATTTTCGCATACATAACATTTCTATCAATCAATTCTGGTGTTGTTGTTGTTTCGTCAAGCACAACCTTGTAATCAGTTAATCCAAGTCTGGACTGGACGGATCTAAGGAAAGGATCAACCTCACCCAGGAACCGGTTCCAAGTAGCAGGGACATTTTGATCAAACAATAGTCTTGCCGATATTCTTGAGATTTCTTTTTTAACATAAATCATCAAGCGACGAACATTAATTCTATCTAAAGCAGATGGGGTAACTTGAAGTGTCTTCTGTCCGAAGATTACAATACCCTCTGCTGGGAATGTTGCGATTGGGTTAATGTTTGCTTCATAAAGATCGTCGCGCTCTTTAGAATTCAAGCGGGCTCGCGTCTGAATGACTGGGAGTCCTGCGGAACCCTCAGTGAGTCCACCACGGGTGAAGCCCGCTGGAGCGAACCAAAGCTCTGAACTTCTTTGTGCGCTGGAGAGTGTCCCAAGAGCAACAATCGAAGGTGGAGCGAATAGCAAGCTATCACTAATACTGTCACGAATTTGGACCCAAGGATAGTAGGCACAACCATAACTCGTATTAAGCTGGCGATTTCTCATATTGGTAACCGCTGTTGAAACAGAGCCTGCGTTTGTTTGCTGAGACTCTGTGTTCTCGGTTTGAGCGACATACCCACTATCAATATCAATCACGGCGAGGGAATCACCTCTGCTTTCACAAACTTCAATCATATGGGCTGTAACAGCTTCCTTGTAAACACCAGGCATAGCCATCAAGTTATATTCAACACTCTCTGGGCTAGCTACTGTGTCAATAGCGCGTCGGGCACTATAATATGTATAACTTGAAACGTCTGTGGTGCCCATTCTAGTATTATTGAAGGCTTCTTTCTCGGTGATATCTAAGCCATCGAAACCACCATGCAATGGAACAGTAAAACGATTGTAACCCTGGTCGAGAACGGTTTCATATGAGCCACTATTAGCTGTATATGAAGTTCCTGAATTTCGCGAACCAGATTTATAAACTGCGACTTCGCCTGCGTTACCGCCATTAGAGGAACTTAAATCGTCAAGTGTGAACACATACGAAAATTCGGTGCCGTTAGTGGTGGCGAAAGAATCCACTGCGGAGGGCAGTGCTCTAACAAGTTCGGCATAGCTGTCTTCAAAACGGTTGTTGGTTGGCTGAGTTGTATCAATGCCGAAGTATGCGTTCTTTGGATCTGGAATATCTCCATCAGAAGCACTAGCTCTAAGGGGGATAGCAGGGTAAGAAACCGAACCAGTCCACTGAGTCTCTAAACCAACAGGGTCATGGACAGAGGAAGTGGAGACTGCTAAGAAGCCATATCCACCCTGAAGCCAGGTGTTTGGAATGCTACCAGAACCTCTCGCCCATGCATTAGCAGGAGCAACAGAACCTGATGTATACTCCCAACTGGCGAAGCGCACAGGTCCGAAAGAACCGAATGGAAGTAATCTTGCATCGGTTGCACCAGCAGCTACATCCTCATTCATCTCAATACGAACAATGGTAGATGCGTTAAGATAATCTCCATAAACACGATGACGGCGTTCGGTGTCATCCCATACAAGGAATTGGTCACCAATAACTCTGGCAATGTATTTTTGAGAATTAGGGTTAAGATTTACGTTGCTAAATTGCTCTAAAATTATGGGAGCGTTATCATTGTCTTTAGCATCTCGTATTTCAACATTAAACGAACCATAGGGATCTGAAGAATTGCTGGATACTTTGATACCAGAGATAGAGATTTTAACTTTCTTTTGTTCGTCCTCACCGGCATCAAGTGTGTGAAACTTGAATAACTTTGTCTGGGCGTCTGCAACGAAGCTCGCATAAGCAGACTGAAGATCCTGTGAGATAAGCCAAGGAGTTTGTGCTGCTTGGAATCCAAAACGGAAATCTGCGGCGGACTTCTGGGTGACGGAGCCACTGTCTAATCCAAGGATTGCTGCATAAGAATTGGCAGTGGTAATCTTGTCGGCTACGGTGCCTTCATAAGATTCACCAAGCCAGTATGACTTTCGTTGTGCGGTTCTTGTAACATCGTTATTCACTAATGTTGGGTTTGTATTGAAAACCTTACGAATGAACTTTGCGCTAGAGCGTGTAAAGTTAAATGCTGTTTCCTTTTGAAGCACACCGCTGGAGTCTTTAATGAGAACTTTATATTCGTTTGTGCCTGCACCGGCAACACTGGAAAGGTTTAAATCTTCAATTAAAATTGCGGAACCTGTTTGTTTGTAACCTAAAGGACCAGTATCTTTAACTGTGCCTGAAAGTTCTATTGAGCCTCCTTTTAAATACCAAACTGCGGCGAGGGTACCCGAATGGAGGATACCAAGCCCGTTGGAGCCAGAGTTGAAAATAAATAATCCGTATGCGCCGCCATTGGTCGATCCCGTAATAGTGTTTAAAACGGCTGTTCCTGCGGCATTTTGGGTTTCCCAACCTGCGCGTCCTGCGGCAGTTGAGGAAATACCAGTTTGCTGTCCGCCAAGAAGACGAACCATAGTTACAGCATTACTATTTCTTAAGTAAGCTTGTGCAGCAAATGCGGCATATGTTGGGGCGGTATAATTACCATCACGCCAGACATCGCCACCCTGACCGCCTGGAATTGGATTACCAAAAACTTGAACATATTCTGAAAAGGAATTAACCTTAACTGGACGCATTGCTGGTCCTCGCTCTGTTCTACCAATAATCACTGGTCCCATTTCGTCTGCTACAGCAGGCAGTTGCGAATTATCAATCTCATTGATAAATATGCCTGGTGAAATAAACTTGAAAGATTTAACTGACATTATGAAGTGTCTCCTTGTCGCTCTTCGATATGTGCTAAGGAATAAAAAATATTCTTATTATCGTAAATAAATAGTTGAGAAAAACCTGAAAGTCCTAAATATAACCTTTACTCCCGATAAAAAGGAACATTACCGCTGATGTGTAGATGTTCTGGGATATCTCCGAAAATAACATGCTCTCTTGGCAACTTTATTTCTACTGCATTTTCCCTTCTAACTACCTTTGGACGCTCTTCATTTTTGTCTGCGCCCATAATATATCCGATGACCCTAAAGTTGATTTCAGTTTCATAACCTCGGGCATCTTCTAACAAAGATGAGGCATTATTATTTAAAGTATAATCTGATTCAAGAAACACCTCGAACCTATGATTATCTTTTTCAACAACAAAGTAATTGACCGCACCGGTCTTGGTCATAAACGGAGTGATTATTTCATTTATCTGTTGTTGATATTCTGACATTACGGTTAGTGTGTAAGCAGCCTCAAGATAAACTGGAATTGGCACAGTAATCGTTTCATATACAACTTTCTTATTTTGTCGTGGGAAATTGTTTTGATTTGTTCCTACTGCGTTTAAAACAAGTCGCTTAGAATCTGCGTTAGCAAAGTTGGCTGTTTTATCTTGTTTAATTTCTCGGGCGATCGTCATTGAGCCGCCCTTATTATCTCCTTGATTATCAACAGCGGCATAGTAAGCACCACGCTTGGAAAGGTCTTTTGAGATGCCAGTTCTTTCAAGGCTCATAATTGGGTAGATTAGCCAGCCATTAACATCTCTTAGTTCTCTATTGTGTTTTATTTGGTATGCTCTCTCAGCACCGGACCAGATAAACGGCACTTTTTTGAAGCCTTTGTTTGTGGTGCAAAAAACATCCAACTCTTGATCAATATAATCAAAAAGGGCACGATCAATTGTCTCAATCGTGGAAGGCATTAACTCAAAGTTTTTTAAGTTAGCAAGATCTTGTTTCCTTGGATTATCAGGTGGCATCGAATAAACCCTCTCGTGAATAATAACAAGTAGCTACAATCTCAAAAGTATGATCAATTTGACCAAACAATTGTCTAGACCACTCTGTACTAACTATCTCATAATAATAATCACCATATAATATAAAGTCGCCTTCACGGACATATAAATCTTGGTCTTCTATAAGCCTACGCTTATGAAAATATATTGTAATAGTGTTTGATTTATCCATACCAGCAACTGTATCTGCTTTTGTTTCTGTGCTTTGATAATCAACAAGAGCATAGACGCGAACTGGTGGTAAGAATGTTTTTTCTACTGCCTCGCCATAAAGATCATTATATTGAGTTATAGAGTCATCAATAGGATAATAAACAACTTGCTGCCCGATAACTCTCTCGATAAGTTCATCGTTAACTTGCTTAACAAGATTACGTTCTTTTTCACCCAGAAATAAAGGGGGTGGAGGCTGATCGGGTTGTGACCACTTACTATCGTCTGACATTAGTTAGCCTTCCTTATCCAACAAATACGCCTGCTGGTACATTTTTGTTTATTGTATTTACAGAATCAGATATCGAGGCATCTTTTGCTGCCAATACTTGGTATGTTAATTGGTCAAGCGTATCTTTAAGCTCTTCTCTAAGCGCTTGTTGGCGTTCCCTACCCTCGCTGATTAAAGCTGGACCATTTAGTGTTACTGATTCACCAGGGATGGGCACAGTGGCAAATTTTGAACGTACTTGCCCCAAAGTTTCTTTACATAAGGCAAGAGCAAATCTACGAATCCATTGTTTACCAATTGCGTTAATGTTCTGATATGGAATATTAGAGAAAGGTATTGTGTTCATATTATTAATACCCTCCACTCCACTTACCGATCCAGAACTTTCTGTCCAAGCGTTCTCAGCAATTCTAAAATTAAACCAAAAATACCCAGGGCTGTTATTAACTGGTGATGGGAAGATCCTCAACATATTATCCTTAAGTTCATAGGAATAATGAGAGTTTCTTGTATAGATGGCATCTTCAAACGCCATAGCTTGAGCCTTATTTTGCCAAGTTGGAATTAGCTGGAATGTTGAATCATCAGCATATTGTCCATAATTGGATAGATTTCCAACGGTATTAAGTCCTCCGTAATATCCGAAGAACCTCCACATAGCATGAGGAGTTTTATAAAATACCTTATCAATAATTATCTTTTTGCCATCAATTAAGCCACTATATGGCACAGCATCACTGGTTGCAACATCAACATTGTTAACACTGGCGCTATTTAAGATTGATTGTAGGTCATAATCTGAAACGCTGGCAGTTGCCCTAAATGAAGCTGAATATATTCTTGTGTTTCCGCCAATTCCGGTTTGTGTTGAAAATCCTTCGGAAACTCTTTGTGAATATGAAAATGTAAACTTAGGATATTTGAGGGATACTTGGGTGCCACTTAAACTAGAAGAAAGCGCTCCGTCGAGTAACTCCCCATCATGATTAAATGTTCCTGTAGTGCTACCTAAAAAGTCTGGTAGCACATTCTTGGACTGATGTAGATTAATAATATATGAGTATTCTAATACTGCCTCCTCATAGGAAGCATAAACACTACCTGTGGTTAGCTCAATATCTAATATATCTCCGCCAAGCTTCTGAAATGTATAAGCTACTTGATCTGATGCTCCCGACAAGAAGTCAGCGGAGGCAGTGTACACACCAATTGGACATTTACTGGCAACAAAGCTTGTAGAGCCTGTTGCTGGTAAGGTAATAGCACTAACGGTGCTAACTGGTGTAAGAGTGGGTATCGCCATTAATTATAATTCTCCTCTTCTTAATTAGTTGGCGACATAAAGAAAACCCCCGCCATTTTCATGACGAGGGAATTCTTTTACACTACCGTTTGTTTAATTGTATTAAACGAGGTCGAGTACGATGACCAATCCGTACATATCAGGACGAACCATCTTCTTACCGTAGCGTGTCATGACTCCCTTGCGGGGCACGAAGTCTTCGGTTCCAAAGATAGTTGGAGTGACTTGCAGGGGCACATATGGTGCGTAGACGTATCCACTTTCCAAGAAGGAACCACCCTTGCGACCGACGAGAACGACGTTGCGAGGGAAGTAAGGATCGACGTAAACGTCCCACTTCTTGGAGAGAGCACCAGTCTTAACAGCACCAACGGTGCCGCGATCAGCATCTCCGGTTACACTAGCACGGAATCCGGCAGTAAACTCAAGGACGTTAGCAACTTCAGGTCCAACGACGATGAAGTTAGCTCCGCCACGGAGTGTCTTGCGATGGATTTGCGCCGAGACATCGTTGATTGTCTCAACAAGAGTCTCATACCATTCGGAAACAGTACCGGTGAAGTCGGGTGTTGCTGTAGTAGCACCAACTTCTTGACCAGTGGTTCTGTTTAAGAATTTACCAGCATGACGCGACCAGTAGTATTTACCGGCAGTAGCACCACGAACAAGATCGTTAAGGATTTCCTTATCAATCTCAAGTGCGATCTGCTCAGAAAGAATACTAGTAAGCTCGACTTCGGCGTCAAGGTTGTGATAGGCATTAAGATCCTGTCCCAACTCTGGCGTCCATTTAGCCTTAAGCTTCTTGGTCATTGCTGTAATACTTACAGAATCAACCTTGATATCAATCTCTGGGATGATACCGCCGCCTGCTCCGACAGCATTAGACGCATTCTCACTACCCCAAAGGTCTGCACCAATAACGGAACCGATAACGCCTCCAGCTTGGAACTTATCATCAATTGGGAACTCGACCTGCATTGGAGAGTGAGCAAAAGATGCCGACAATTGTGCAACTGTTCTGGTATCAGAAGAAATGACACAAAGAAGGTGAGTTTTTGGATCGCCTGCTTTCCAGTAACCATTATTCGTCTGTGAGCCGGAATAAGCAGTCAAACGACGCAATAGAAGACCCTCAGAGCCAGTAATTGCAACACCTAAGTGTGTTTGAAGCTCAACACCAACAAGATCATCCTTGTTAAGCTGTGCGGGTACAGCAAGCTTACCAACAAGAACAGCCGTCGAACCAGAAGTAAGTGCTGGATCGAAACGACAAATCTTGTCCATAAGACCTGCTATCGCGCTGTTTCCAAGCCTATCAGTGGAAGCTCCACCGAACGTACCAGAAAGAAGCGGCAGGAAGGTGTGGGTTGTAGAACCGGTTGGCGAAGAGTAGCTATTGTTCAAGTTATAGAACGACGACTCTGCATCATCACCAGAAAGACTAACACCGCCGGTAAGCTGAGCAGCAACTGCTCCACCACCATAAAGTGACTCACCGGAATCATATCCAAGACGACGACCAGTATCATCAGAAACTGTAAAGTCAAGGAAGAAAATGAGTCCACTTGGGAGGCTCATTGGTTGAACGGAAACGAGATCGTTTGCGATCAAGCCGCCGAATACACGACGGACAATTGGAAAAGCCACTGCGGCGAATCCTTCGACATCACCTGATGCCATTGAAGAACTCTCACGAAGAAGTTCCCTAGCTTGGTTCTCTAAAAGACGAGCCATGCTATTTCTTTTGCGGTCACTATCGATACCTTCCAAGAGTCCGGTGCGTTCCCACTTATTCATAAGTGCTGCACCTTCTTTCGAAAGATCTCTATCGACGATACCTTCTGTTAATTTATCTAATACGGACATTTTAATTATTTCCTTTTATGTTTATGCCTGCTAATGCTCTCATCCTATCAAAATGTGGACTTTGAGCCTTTGCCCCTCTTTTACGAGGGAGTGTTGGCGATGGTCTTTCAACTGCTTCACGGAGTGACTGCGGAGCTTTACTATTTCTAGATTCTCCCACTGCGCTTTGAAGTGTTTCATAAATTACCTTCGCCTCTTCTACAGAATCGGCATTTGATATAGACTCGACAATTCTTGTTTTTTGTCGCTCATTCAAGGAGGTGCTATTTAACACCCGATTTGTATAAAGTAAACGAGCGTTTGAAAGATTAATTTCTTCCAATCGCCCCTTAAGATGTAAAATTGTTTTTTGTAAATTGGACTTTTCTGAGTTAAGGGCTTTAATTTGTTCTGTAAACATATCAGCCTCTTTTCTTGCCTTCTCTAAAGCTTCGTGCTCTTCAGCGAGTTCGTCGTCTTTGATCGCAGCAAGTTGAACTTCCTGTCCTTGTAAATTTCTAGCCGTTGGGGTTGTGCGACCACCAAGACCTTGGTCTGGCACAGTTAAATCAACTTTGAGTTCTTCTGCGAGAGCTTTAATAATCTCTTCACTTAGCTCAAGATCTTCTTCAAGGTCTTCTTCAGCACTATCGTCGCCCTCAGTTTTAAGAGCTTCCTCGATTTCTTCTTCGAGAGTATCGGCGAGTTCTTCGTGAGTTTCCTCAACGATCTCTTCTTCTTCTCCCAGGGCACGCTCCAAAGCCTCAAGGTCTAACCGAACCATAATGGGTTCGTCGCCCTCTTCAACGGCATAGGGAATTTCATCCATAACTGGGCTTTCCTCTGATTCTTCCTCTAAAGTCTCTTCCTCTTGTTCCAGAAGAGAATCAACGGCTGCGCGTACTTCAGAGGAATATTTTTCAATGATTGAAGCTTCCGCATTTTTCATTGCGGCTTCTTTCAAAGCCTCGGCATCGACAATTGCTTGTTCTAACAAGGTGGACATAGATAGATACTCCATTAAATATATTTAGTCGTAAATAAATAGTGTTGTAAAAGCTTAAATGCCAGATAATATTGTTTAGTTACCAGAGCCGGTTATAAACTCATCTAATGTATTAAATTCAAATACGGCGGTGAAGTGAAGGTAATCTATGTCTTCACCTGCTCCGCCGAATTCTATTGCCACTATTGATCCTGTTCCAAACGAAAAACTTCCTGTTGTATGGAACGGTGTAGTTAGGTCCAAAGAGCCAACAACATTTTGACCTGGATTATTACTCGCAGTGCTTTGACCGATCATAGTGCAAGCATCGGTGGCGACAGTGCCATTAGCATCGTTTATTGATCCTACCCAAAATTGCATCCTAGGAAAAGCACCGGACATGCTTTCAGCGATTCTAAACATACACTTAACCAATCTGCCGCCATATGGCATAATCATCGCATTTTCATAACTGATTGTTGTTTGTGCAGATTTATTGCCATAAACGTTTTGACTAAGTGTTATAAACGCCATTACTCCGGCATCGTGGCTGGTGTACTGCATATTTGAATAAAAGTTTTGTGTAAATCTGCCTCGGGAACGACCCAGAAGCACGCCAGTACCATCGTGTTCAGCACCATCTACCTCAAGAACCTTGGTGGTTCCGCTCATTACAACAAGCGAGCCTGTCAAGATTACATCGTCTTCTATAACGAGATCGTCTTGTATTAAAGTTTCATCTTTTATCAGAGTAGAGCCGGTAACAGACAGCGCACCGCTTGTTCTAAGATTTTTGCCAAACACTTCGCCGGAACTTGAGATAAAGGATTGATTTTTGATAGAGCCCGATATTAAGGCATCGCCGCTTGTTTCCAAGGTCTGTCCAAAAACGTTAGCAGAACTTGATATAAAATATTTAGCTTCGATAGATCCACTAGCTTGAAAAGGTCCGCTGGTTGTCATGACTGCGCCGAAGATCTCTCCAGAGCTTGATATGAAAGAAGTGTTTTTAATCGTACCAGTAGCTTGGAGTAAACCACTTGTCCTTAAGCCTCCAACAGAAAATATTTCACCAGAGGAAGAAACAATCAATCCACTTTTAATTGAACCTGAAACACCAAGATGACCGCTGGTTTCAATTCCTTTACCAAAGAGACGCCCTGAGCCTGAAAGATCACCAACCTTTAAACCCCCCATGGTGGAAGCTCCAGTCGAAGTGATGGCTGCACTGGCAAGTGTTCCAGTAGCAAGAATGTCACCACTTGTTATTAAACCGCCCACAGCAAAGACTTCGCCGGAGCTTGAGATAAAAGATTTATTTTTGATTGCTCCACTGGCTTGTACAAATTGGCTTGTTCTCAAAGAAGTTCCGAAAAGTTCACTAGATCCAGATAGCGAGCCAGTTATGTTAAGATCACCACTGGTAATTATATTACCTGCGTGAATGTTTCCTGAGCCTGAAACATGCCCAATCACCCTTACAGCATCTCCATCCCAAAGAAAATTAGCGGAACCTCCAAAATCGCCTGAATCGTTAAATTGAACATGTTGATAATAACCACTTGGAAGCTCCGCACCACCTGGAAGTGTTTCTACTGTACCTGTCAGTACAAATTTGCCGTCAGTATCAATTGAAAGGTAACTGTTTGGTCCCGCCATAACACCGCTTACAATAGTATTAGCATCTATAAAAATTGCCGAACCGCTCAAATCGATTCCGCGAGTTGAAGAACCAGAAATAATTAAAACGTTTCTAACTGCTTCATCATATTCAATAAAGACATCTTCGTTAATTCCAAGATATAACTTTTTATCATCGCCGAGGTGGACATTCCCACTAGCAATCAAGGTGCCAGATAATGAAGCTTGCCCACTGGTCCTTAGTCCGCCTGCTGAGAAAATCTCTCCCGAACTTGATATAATAGAATTGTTGCTGATTGTTCCTGAAGCTGCAAGATGTCCACTTGTCTCAATCCCAGTGCCAAACAGACGCCCTGAGCCTGAAAGATCACCGACGCGCAAAGAGCCCAATCTAAGTGTGCCAAGGTCGCCAAATGGAATATTGTAAGCTGTTTGTGTTGGACCTGTTGCTCCTACCTTTCCAAGTACAAAGGAGCCAGAACTCTGGTCCCAAATTAAAGCCTGATTATTATTGCCAGCAAGACCAAAAACAAACCCACGATCACCTGCGGCACCTGTGTGAGCACTTGCCGTTCCAAACCCAATTCCAATTACAGGGTCTTTAATTACTAAATTACTAGAAGATATTGATGTGGTGTCACCATCAACAAAAAGATTTCCTGTAATATTAATATCGCCATGAAATTCTATAGCGTCGGAACTGGTGGCGTAAACAAGTCTAGAACTTCCTGCTATTCTTGTTGAATTATTTTCATCGCCTGCTCTATATTGAATAGAGCCGGTTGGACCACTAGCTGACATGAATACATCGCCGTCAATATGTGTCCACTTATAGTTAGCCATTAAATTAAATTCCTTAAATACATATTCTAATTACCAGATCCAGTAAAATATTCGTTAAACGTATCATACTCAAATACAGTTGTGACATTCGCATATCCAAAACTGCTCGCGCCGCCTGGTATTAATAGTTCGATAGCGACTAAAGATCCAGTGCCAAAAGAAAAGCTGCCTGTTGCTTGGAAATCGCTTGTAAGATCAAACTCTCCAACAATGTTCTGACCTGGGTGTCCAGCAGCGGGGTTATTACCGGGTCCGCTGGCTGTGGCTTGAGCTTGTATAATAAAACTAGTGGAGCCACCACCATCAAGATCGCCAACGGGCACTCCGTTTTGTTCATTAACATGTCCTGCCCAAAATTGTAACTGCGGAGGTGTTCCGTCGTTGGAACCGGGACACTTATAAATAACCTTTACTAATCTACCAGCAAATGGTTGGACAGCGGTGCTGGCGATGCTTGTGGAGCTTGCAACCGTTCCATTTGTGTTATTAGACATAGGTAAAAATCTTCCAGCCTCCGCAAAGTCTGTGGATGTGACCGCCCAGGCGAAAGATTGCATTTGTAGGAACCTACCTCGGGAACGACCCTGAAGCACACCAGTACCATCGTGTTCTTCGCCATCGGTTTCAAAAACTGGGACTGTTCCACTCATCACAGTAAGAGAACCAGTTAATCTTACGGAGTTTTCTACAATAAGATCGTCTTGTATTAAAGTTTCACCTTTAAGTAAAGTAGACCCAGTAACAGATAGTGGACCACTTGTTCTTAACCCACCAGCGGCGAAAACTTCGCCAGAGGCTGATATAAAAGAACTATTTTTAATTGTTCCTGAAGCAAGAAGATCTCCACTGGTTACTAAACTCTGTCCAAAGACCGTTGCTGAGCTTGATACAAAAGATAATGTCTTGATAGATCCGGTAACCAATGCAATACCGCTAGTTCGTAGCGATTCACCAGAGACTTCCGCCGAACTTGAAACAATAGTATTATTTTTAATAGTGCCTGAGACTTGTACTCCAGCACTTGTTCTTAATGACGCTCCAAAAATCTCACCAGAGCTTGATATGAAAGAGCTGTTTCTAATTGAACCTGAAACCCCAAGGTGTCCACTAGTTTCAATTCCTTGACCAAAAAGACGCCCTGAGCCTGAAAGATCACCGACATTTAAAGAACCCAGACTTGAAGCTTCGGTGAAATGGGACAATGTTGTGATGGGACCGGCGGTCAAGGCTCCACTTGCTGCGATTAAACCGCTTGTTCTTAAACCGTTAGTGGCAAAGATCTCACCGGAGCTTGAGATAAAGGCTTTATTTTTGATTGTCCCACTAACTTGAACAGTGTTGCTTGTTAGCAAAGACGTACCAAAAATCTCACCAGAACTAGACAAGGATCCAGTTAAAGTAAACTCTCCACTGGTGCTTAAACTTCCTGCTTTGACTTCGCCCGATCCTGATATCGACCCAGTGAGCTTGATGTATGTTCCACCAGCCCCTCCAAGAAAAGAACCAATGGTAAAGCCGTCTGAGCCGCCAAAGACACCTCCATTATTAAATTGAATATTAGTATTGTTTCCGCCGGGAACTCCTGTGGACGCATCTGTTAATACAAGCTTGCGATCGCTGGCTAAAGAAATATAACTATTTGGACCAGCAATATTTCCACTTGTGACACTTATAGCATCAACAAAAATTGCAGAACCACTTAACTCAATGCCACGAGCGAGAGAGCCAGAAATAGATAAAACGTCTCTGCTTGTCTCATCGTACTCGATAAAGGCAACTTCATTTGCTCCAAAATATAACTTTTTGTTATCACCAAGATGAACATTTCCACTAGTGATTAATGTACCAGATAAAGCAGTCTGCCCACTTGTGCGTAAATTCGTTCCATAAATTTCTCCTGAGCTTGAGACGAAAGACCCGTTTTTAATGGACCCTGAAACTCCAAGATGTCCGCTCGTCTCAATACCGAAACCAAATAAACGACCGGAGCCAGAAAGGTCTTGGATAAACTGCAAAGCACTCAATCTAAGTGTACTAAGGTCACCGAATGGGATATCAAAAGCTGTTTGTGTTGGACCTGTTGCCCCCACCTTTCCTATAAGAAAAGAGCCAGAGGTTTGATCCCAAATCAAAGCTTGGTTATTATTACCAGCAATACCAAAAACAAAACCTCGGTCACCTACTGCTCCTGTGTGGGCGCTGCCGGTGCCGAAAGCAAGACCAATTGCTGGGTCTTGAATAATTAAATTGCTGGACGATAGGGATATAAGACTACCGTCAATATTTAAGTTTCCTGTGATATTAATATCGCCATGGAATTGTAAAGAATTAGAACTTGTAACATACACAAACCTGGAGCTTCCAGTTAATGTGGTATATCTAAACCCATCAATGGTTTCATCTCCGGTCCTAAATTGAATAGAACCGGTTGGACCACTAGCCGACATATATGTGTCTCTGTCAATATAGACCCATGAAAACTCGCCGCCCATTAGAAAAAACTCCCTATCATATACTTTTTACAATATAAATAGATATACATCAAACATAAACACCAGATAAGATTAATTGCCAGACCCACTAACATATAGATCACCCGTATCAAGTTCCATTACAGCAGTGACCAGACAATCTCCCGGTCTTGTAGAGCCAGCAGTGAGAATTTTTATTCCAATGTGTGACCCGGTGCCAAAAGCAAAACTACCTGTTGTTTGATATGGATCAGTAACATCAATTTCTCCAACTACATCTAAGGAAGAAACTCCGCCATCAGCGGGATCTTTGGCACTAGCTGTAGCTTGCCCAATCATTGTTCCTGCATTAGCAGCTTCAGCATTGGTGCCGGGGGGAGCGCCGTTTCCAACATAAAATTCCAAACGCATTGGGCTTTGATCAGAAAGCCCATTTGTAGAACCCATTCTATAAACAAGTTTTATCATTCTGCCAGCGAAGGGCATCACGAGAATTCCTCTAAAAGTGATCGTTGCTTGAAGACCGCCTGACTGACCACCTTGGTTAAGACCCATGAAACGACCAGAGTTGGCTTGACCTGTACTTGACATTAAAATATTAGATGGATAAAGCTGTATAAATTTGCCTCGTGTACGACCTTGGAGTACGGCTCCATCTTCCCCATCTGTATGAAACACCCTTTCTGTAGTGGCAAGAATTGCTCCACTCATTACACTAAGTGAACCAGTTAGCCTTACGTCATCTTCTACAACAAGCTCGTCTAACATTCTTGTCTCACCCTTAAGGGTTGTAGAACCTGAAACAGAAAGAAGCTTACTTGTTCTTAATGATGAACCAAAGACCTCGCCAGAGCTTGAGATAAAGGAAGCGGCAGGTGGAGGGAAGGTGGCTGCGTTTACTAAGCTTTTAATAGACCCTGTGACAAGCACATCACCACTAGTTCCAAAACTGCCTCCACGAACTTCATTGGAGCTTGATATAACAGAAAGGCTTTTAATGGATCCACTAGTTCTTAGTTCTGAGCTTGTTCGGAGGGCTGCTCCAAAAATCTCGCCAGAGCTTGAAACAAATGAGCCGTTTCTAATAGCCCCACTAACTTGTATGCCCCCACTCGATCTAAAACTTGTTCCATATATTTCATTGGAGCTTGATATAAAAGAACCGTTTTTAATAGAACCTGTAACACCAAGATGACCGCTGGTTTCAATTCCTTTACCAAATAAGCGGGCTGAACCTGAAAGGTCACCGACGCTTAAAGAGCCCAGACTTGAAGCCAACAAAGCGTTGGTTGTGGTAATTGCCGCAGAGGTGACACTTCCAGTAGCAAGAATGACCCCACTTGTTTTTAGTGAAGTACCGAACACTTCGCCAGAACTTGAGATAAAGGATTTATTTTTGATAGAACCAGTGGCATCAAGTTGACCGCTGGTTCTTAATGCTCCGCCAAATAACTCAGCGGCACCAGAAAGAGATCCGGTTATATTAACTTTGCCGCTGGTGCTTAAACTGCTCGCATGAACGAATCCTGATCCAGAGATATTACCAACAATTTTTACAAGGTTGGAGTCGTCACCGGAAGTGAAAACAAAATCATTTGAGCCGCCCATTTCAGTTCCACCATTATTAAACTGAACATTAGTATCTGCGCCAGCGGGTAATAGAGCGACGACGCCGGTTAGGATCATATTATTAGTAGTGGAGAGGGAAATATGACTTGTAGGTCCGGCGATATTACCAGTAGTAATTGTGTCTGCATCAACAAAAATTGCTGTTCCACTTAACTCTGTTCCACGGGAGATAGATCCCGAAATGCTTAAAGTATTAAGGACAGGGGCTCCGGTGATGGCATCCTTGGTCACATATTTAATAAAGGCGTCTTCATTGGTTCCAAAATATAATTTTCTATCATCGGCAATATGAACATTACCGCTAACAATTATCGTGCCGGAAACTGAAGAGTTGCCACTTGATCTTAAAGATGTTCCGTACACTTCACCAGAACTTGAAATAAATGAACCATTTTTAATTGAACCCGATACACCAAGATCGCCACTGGTTTCAATTCCAGTACCAAATAAGCGACCTGAGCCTGAAAGGTCTTGGATAAACTGCAAAGCACCCAATCTAAGTATACCAAGGTAGACAGGTGGCATATCGTAAGCTGTTTCTGTTGGACCTGTTGCTCCTATCTTTCCCATAAGAAAAGAACCAGAGGTTTGATCCCAAATCAAAGCTTGGTTATTATTGCCAGCAAGACCGAACACAAAGCCTCGGTCGCCCAAAGTTCCAGTTTGAGCACTGCCTGTACCAAACCCAAGACCAAAGACAGGATCTGTAATAATTAAATTACTGGATGATATCTCAGTTCGGGCACCATCGGCGTGAACATTTCCTGTAACATTAAGATCGCCTTGGAATTCTAAAAAGTTTGAACTTGTATTATAAGTTAATCTTGAACTTCCGCTTAGTTTAGATTGGCTATCTTCGTCTCCAGCCCTAAACTGAACAGAACCTGTTGGACCGCTAGCAGACATATACGCGCTGCTATCGATGTCCTCCCAGCTAAATTCACCCATTAGATGGTGCTCCTATAATATACTTTTACATTGTAAATAGTTATTAGAAGGTCTTTGCCCCATACAACTTGATTATAAATTGTCCGGCATTATACTCGCCTGTACTTGTTCCACCAGCGCCATTAACAACGTATAAATAATATCCGCTGCCACCGACATCAGAATCTAATGCGGCACCGGCTGTGCTTCTTCTGAGTACACCTGGACTGAAGTTACCTCCGGCTGTGATGAAGGCTTTATAGTTTGCAGCAGCAGAAGCATCGGCTTGAGCCGCTAGTGCGGCTGTGCTAACGACGAGATCAATATCTGTAAGTACAGTACCGGCACTATTAGGCATTTCTACATTAGCCATTTCTGCTTTATAAATTATGCCATTGACGGCTGGATCCAATTGTATTAGGTATGCGGCTGCTGCGGCGGAGGCATTACCTATTATTTTGCTCGCTCCGGTGGCACAGTTCAATCCGTGTATGTCAATCTGTAAGGTTGTAGTAATCTCATTACTAAGTTCACCAACAATTGCAGAAACTACCGCACCGGATCCGTTTCCACCTTCGCTAACTCCTGCGCCTGCTGCTGCTCCGGCGCTCACAATGACCGCACGGCTGGGCTGGAATCTACTAAACTTACTCATCTAAAATCCTCAATGGTTCTTCTGGGCATCTCTGGTAACTGTTGTTAATCCAGATCCAGTAAGTACATACATTCTGCCAGAGTCAATTTGTGTCAATTCTGCCGTAATCGTGAAAGAGGCATTGCCGCCATTGGCAGCGGGGGCTGAGATATATATTTCTTTTGATTTGTTGTTAAAAGTGTAGGAATCATTTTTTGAATCAAGTTCCACAAAGTGTAGTCCATTTACAATATCACCAGAACCAGTTGAATTAAAATGTACTCTCACATTTTCGTTACTTCTATTAATAACTGTAAACGTTTTTGTCACCATGGGGAAGTCGTATCCCACTTCATGACCCGCAGGCAGTGTCGTGGAACCAGTAATCCAAGGTGTCCCAGCCACTTGGTATGAGCCGACATTGTTTAGTCCAACTCCGTATTTGCTAAAAGGATCTGCACCCATAATATATTAAACTCCCATTTTCTATATAATTAGTATGTAATTATTTCTTTTTTCTTTCTAATTTGGCTAATTCTCTTTTTCTACGAGCAGCCGCCTCTCTTTTTATCTGAGATGGTTTTTTAAAATGCCTTCTTTTCTTAACTTCGTCAAGAATTCCAGCCTTTTTTACCTTTCTTGTAAATCTACGAATCATCCTCTCGTCTGAATCGTTGCCCTTGCCACGAGTTTTTTTTAAAGGTGTAACTGCTATGTTTATTGCTTTGCTCATTTAGTTATCCCTGACCAGCTTTTACTGGTTCCTCCAAAAAGTTTATTTATGTCAACACCAGAATCATTTGGGTCTATCCCGCTTAGCGGATCCCCTTGTTTGTTTTCGGATGGCGAATTGGTGGGAGTTGTTCCAGCAAAAACATCAACTCCGTTGTAAGCATCTGTGCCTATAGCCTCTAACATTTTCTTTCTGGTTTCTTGTAGTTTTTGTTTAACTCTTGTCTGTTCTTGTTTTGAATTATTATCTTTCTGACGGGCTAATGGTTTGATAACAGCTTTTGTTTCAACCAAAGTTTGTCCGCCAAGACCTTGTGCCACCTCTGAAACGATATTAGACAGAATACCTTCTTCAAAAATTACCTCTTTAATACACTCTTTTATCAAAGGTCTTAAAACTTTTTTAAGTTCCGATTTGTTCATTTTTTTCTCAATACATCGTTAAGGGCTCTATTGATTTTATCTGCCTTCGTAATAATATTAGGCTGTTTATTTTCTTGCATCATAAAGGCACCAGTGGTTGAGGGCTCAGATACGAAGTCAAAACAAATTAATTGAAAGTCATCTTCAACAATCGTTGCTCCGTTTGCTTCATGAACAGATCCCATACCTCGGGAAGAGATACCAAGCTTAATGTTGTCCCTACAAAGAGAGCGAAGAATCATTCCAGCCGGTGTATTAAGAATTTGCACCTTACCCATTACAGCATCTCCATCCCACCAAATTTCTGTTACAAGGTGCGAGGCATTAGCCAAGTTAATCACGCCGGAGTCGGGGTGATCAAGCTCGCCAAGAGCCCTGCGTTCGCGCACAAGCTTGCTATAATTATCGACTTCTCGTCTTAAAATTTGCTCGGAATACATGCGCCCGTTGCCATTAAGATGATTACATCTTTGCATGACACCAGTTAAAAACATAGCGTTGTCCTCACGGATCATACGCTTTTCTTCTTCAGTTAGCAGATCATCACATTTTCCGTTAGGACACAGTTCATAATATTCTGTTAATAATAATTTATCTTTCATAATTAATTCCATTTGCAGGCGCTACCTGCGCGAGTTTGGATCCTTTACAACAGCGTCTTACAGGCTGAAGCATCCACTTGCTTATCCAGTTATCCATTATTTACTCCTATCCGTATTCCATTATCACAAAAAATCATACTTAGTATATATGAAGTTCCAGATGATAGCCAACCTAATATAAAAAGATTGGCAAAAGTATACTCAAATGTAAATAGTTCTGTATACCCATTAATTCCAAATAAAAATGCCCCAACCCAGAAGCCAAGACACATTGAACAATGAAATAATTGTCCAAGCTTGCCACTGGAAGGGCGAATAGGATCAAATATGGATCCATATACTAAAATTTGTGTTAAACCAAAAGCGGCTAGCACAAAATATAAGAGGTCCATTTTATGTCCTATTAAGTATACTCATACCATATGGACCACGAACCCAGCCTGGGCGGATTGAACCTTTTACTGGCTCTTGTGGTACTTCGCCAAGAGTAGTGCTATCAATGGGTTCTGGATCAGTAAGGTGATCTTCAACAGCGCGTTCGAACTCTTCAATATGCTCAAAATAAGGAGCTTCTTCTAATATAAACTTGTTTATACCAAAAAGAGCAGCTTGGATCATATCGATATCTTCGTTTAAAAACATTTGAGCCTCCATCGAACCATAAACATATCCAGAGCGGATACTCTCTGGTTCAATAAGTCCCTCAGTTCTTAGTAATAAGAACAATCTGTCTTGAGTATCATACACCTCTTCATTGGTGATATGTTTGGCGAGCGCAAGAATCTTTTTGCTCTCGGGATAAATAACGATATCAACATCAGGATGGTCCTCAACAACAAGCTGATTTCCAAGTGTCTTACGGATGTTTAATTTGATATCTTCTTTGATACCAATTTTATCTTTAAGGTGGGGAATAGTTACTTTAATACTCATTATGACTTAATCTCGTGAACTAAATTCTGAATCTTTAAAACACTCTCTATAAGTGCCTTATCAACTGGCTGAGTTCTAAAGTTCTCAATCATTGAAATTACAGAATTGGTGGAGTTGACCATTGTTTCATCTGTCTTAATGTGCTCAGATAATAAAGCTGTATCAAGTTCTGTGTGCAGTCTAGCCAATTCCTCATTAAGATAAATCTTTATATCAATACTGTTATCGGCAAAAGAAAAAATATAACGATTTAATAACTCTTTTTGTTCGCCTAATAATCCCTGTGAATAAACTTCATTAAATTTACCAGAGAATGTTTTATATACAAGATTATCAATTGGTTTAAGTTCGTTTACATTTTCTTGTTCAGTCTCTGAGGTTAAATTGGAAATAATGGTTTGTTCCAGAAGAACGCCTCTTTTAATACCAGCAGCGCTGGAATCTATTCCAAAAAGTTGTGATACTGTTGCAATACTTTTATAGTTTGGTACAAAGTTATTAAACACATTGGGACTTAATTCCTTGTTAACTCTATTAATTATATAACTCTGGGCGTTATAAACATCTTCTTGTCCGAGGTCGTTGTGTGCTTCACGAACTTGATATAACAATTTTTCCGCTGTGATTGGATTAACTTTTTCTGTTTCAAGTAATGTTCGATATAATTCCAATTCTTTAGACAATATACTTTTAGGAGAGAAAGACTCTTTTAATATATTAAGTATTGTTTTTTTAACGCTCTCGTTTTTTGATACAACAGCTTTCGTCATCTCACGAATCAGGGCTTCGTATAGAAAAGCGGTATTTCTTTTTTTATTGTGCTTTATTTTTTTCATGTATGCCCCCTAACTTACTATTGTCTAGCTCCGTAATTAGTTTCTTGATTTCGTGTTTGACCTCAAATAATTTTCTTTCTTCAAAATTATCGTCCGGGGCGCGGTCTTCTTGATACAAACCAGCTTTTTTAAACTCATCGCCGATCGAAGAAAGGTGGTGCATTGTCTCATATCCCACTGCGCCGGGGTTGTTTTTGCGGGGAGTGTTAATTTCTACACCCCTAGCTCGACTACTACGATGGCGTTTTGTTGGTCCGCTCTTACCTTTACGTCTTTGGTCATCGCGCTTACCAGGCGAAGCGAGAAGCGTATCTTCTTCAGGCGGATCTTCGGATGGGTCTTCTGCTGACAGAGGATCATCACCACCCAAGAGGTCTTCGTCACCTCCAAGTTCCGAATCAAGATCGCCACCGAGGTCGGCACCGACAGCCCCTCCGGCTGCTGCATTTTCAACAGCGGCGGCGACACCTTCAAGTTCGGCGTCAAGGCGACGGTCAAAGAACATCTCTCGCTGATTGCGGATAAATTCTTCTTCGGAAAGATTGAAAATATGGTCAGCAACCCAGCGACGACTAAAGAAGCCGTCAGTAGCCGTAGCTGCAATATCAAACTTAGTTTTCCAGTGTTCAAGTTCTTGAAGCTCTGCAATTTTAGAGGGATTGTTCAAAGACAGCTTAAAGCTAATAAGATCGGCACCCTTGTATCCGAGAGTATAAAGGTGAATAATTCCAACCTTTTCTAACTCTGTGACAATGGCTCTTTGTAATCTCTGGATTGTTCTGGCAAAGCGAACATCTTTTTGAGCAAGGGTTGTTTTATCTTCGTCAGCGCCGTCGGCTTGTGACAAATAAGATGCTGGTACCTTAAGAGCCGAAAATAGCTTGTCTCTTAAATATTTAACATCGTCAATATCTCCTGTCATAGTGCCGCCAGGTAAACTCTCAACGCGAGAGGATACGCCGCCACGGACAGGGATAAAATAATCTTCTTCAACACTCATTGGGTTATAACGAAGATCCACACGACCAGTATTGGTATCGACCACCTGATTACGTTTCATTTGTGTCATAACTTTTTGCATATATTGTTCAACATCATTGGGGGCAACATTTCCAACATCAATATAAAAAGCACGGCGTTCAGGAGATCTTACAATACGATATGCCATCATTGCATCCTCTAAAAGTATCAATTGACGGAAAATTCTTCGTGCGGGCTCAAGAATAGAAGTTCCATATGGAGCATATTTATCATTTCCTAAAATTCGGAAGTGACCAATTTGGAAGTTTTCAAAAGTTAAACCACCTGAGTTCCATTGAAATTGGACATATTTTGGATTGGTTTTATCCTCACCTTCAAGTCGCTCAATCTCGTGAGTGGGTAGCCCAATAGTTGATTGAATGCCTAAGCGTTCATCAATATCAAGATACAAAAAGAAGTCGCCATACTTACACATTGTACGACACCAGCCAAAAAGATTAAAATCAACATTAAGCACAGTGTGATAAAGTTCAGCAAGTACTGCTTTAATCTCTTCGTTTGGACATTTGATTGAAAGAAGTGGTTGTAGATCTGATGAGGTTGTCATCTCGTCGGCGTAAATATCAAGGGCTGAAGCAATTTCTGGGGTGTACTCCATTTGCTCAAAGTCCTGATAGCGCTCAGCCCGCATCTGGTTTGCCATAATGGCAGTGCTAAGCTGCTCAAAAGGATTATAAGAGGTTTTCTTAAAGTTTAACCCAGAAGCAGACTGGAATTTAAACTTGTCTAACTGAACGCGAGAAAGCTTACGGCTTGTCTGTGTTCTGTAATTTACAAGTGGTCCCGACAACAATCGTGTCAGTTGTCTGAACAAAGGTGACTCTGGGTTTTTTGGGTTATTTTTATTGTTAGCCATTTATATTATCCTTTGTAAAGCCAGCCAAATTGGTTTGCTGTTTGGATTGCATTTTGTTTCTCGTCATCGAGGGCTGTATTCTTATTATTTTCAAAACCTTCTTGACCCTTAATTTGAGTGTTGAGCCTTGTTGAGGCTATAAACATAGAGTTGACGAATGCTTCTCTGTATTGTTGTTCCATTTTGCCTGCCTCAAACGCTGTGTCTCTTACCCAGCAACCGATCGCAAGGGCTATTGTTAAGTCATCATTATAACTTCTCATAGCTTCTGGACGACCATTATTCCAAATAAAAGTTTTAAATTCATTAAGAGTTCTTGACGAATATAAGGTAATTAGTTTATTTCTAATGAATTCTTCCATTTTTGCTATGATAAGTGGACGAGTTTTTGAAGTTGTAGAAAATCCAGCAATGGCATTAGACATATGTTCGCCCTGGATTTGCTCAACATACTCGTGAGTAGACTTAATTGAGAAGTATATATTATTATAACCCAGTTCTCGTAATTTTGTTAATACTGCGAAGCCAACTGAGTTATTTTCTACAACAATCATTCCATTGTTATATTCTTTGCCAATGCTGTTTAACATATCAGCGAACACATCTGGAGTTGGCTTGCCTTGGTATTCTGCAATCACCTCCATTGTTTCTAATTTTAAAACTTGAAGTGTGGAACTATCTTTACCGTCGCCTCGGGCAACGTCGGCTGAGAGTAAATAGTTATTACCCTCTATTGCTTTTTCCCAAATCCAAAAGTTGCGATCAAAGCCTGTGCGATACATTGGTTCTTTCACCATAGTCTCTAACCAATCAAGATCGTCTGGGTGAATTAGTGTTTCACCAGACATATTGAAGTTACACTCTAACTCTTGCGCCACCTGTCTGCGAGACATGTTTTTAGTTTCTTTCTCAAACCATTCTAAGTTTCTATCTGGATGTACATCCCATTTAAGAACTGTAGGATAAAAATCGTTCTGTTCTGTTTCAGAATCCACATAAGCTTGATGAAACCAGTTTCCAACGCCGTTCGGAGTTGAAAGGGCGATGCATCGTCCACCTGTTGACAGTGTGGGGTACAAGCCTGTCCATAATTCGTCTAACCCTTCAACATGGGCAGCCTCATCAATAACCAATAAAGACAATGCCTCAGAACGACCGGCATCGCCGGTAGTTGAAGAGGCTTTAATTTCGGAGCCATTTGACAAAACAAAGGAAGCTCTGTTGTCGATTGTTATGTTCGCTATTTGCATCCAAGGAGGCAGGTTTTTAATAATATGTTTTACCTTTTTTACAAGGTTTCCCGCTGTCTGGAATTTGGTTGCGATAACCAAAATGTTCTTGTTGCGATGAAACATCATCATCCAAGCAACATAAGCAGCCGTTGTGGTTGAGATCCCCAACTGGCGTGCTTTAAGAATAACATTAAATCGATGATCGTTAAAATCTCTTAACAATTCTTTCTGAAAAGGATATAACTTAAACGGTATCAAACCGTCTAACGGATGGGCGATTCGGGCGTAGTTATTAATAAAGTATACGGGATCTTTTCCGCTCTTTAATATTTCTTTTAGTATTTCTTGTTTAGTAAGTTCAAACGACATCCAATCATCACTTGCTTTTACCAAGGGATAGGAAGTCACGAATTGATTTGTCCAAACGATCTTCGGATGGCTCGCCTACAGCGATAACTCCATCCATGTTTCCAATCTTATAATTC
>Ga0209279_10000520_pt1 | contig 24479 bp, 13 predicted proteins | sample CoawatmetaG00DNA_3_FD_187508 | JGI IMG/M metagenome (GOLD analysis project Ga0209279, IMG submission 187508) | Marine microbial communities from the West Antarctic Peninsula - Coastal water metaG006-DNA (SPAdes) (version 2) | ecosystem: Environmental > Aquatic > Marine > Coastal ... | reverse complement strand
TTTTTCAAAACTTCTGCCCCTAATTCAAAAAATAATGATTCAAAGGGCAACATGTTCTTTTTTACCTGTTCTGCATGTTTTAACTTGTCAAACTCTTTTGCCTTTGCAAGCAATTTTTCATCAGTAAATGTTTTTTTATCTAGTCTAAACGACTTATCAGAAAATGCCCAGCGTTTAACCAATCCCATTTTAGTTTTATTATCTATTCCACTAATTTTTTTATCTACAAAATCTTCCCACCAAGCTTGATGGTATTCAGAAAATGTTGAAGAATCTTTCATGTTAAATTTTTTCATTAGTTTATTTAACTTTCCAGTGAAATATGGTTTTTTAGCAGAATAGTCTTGGTGAGGATTTATTTTAAGAATTTTTGGACCTATAATTGAAAAGTTTTTTTGTACTGTCTGGTTTATTTGTGCGATCATTCCTGCAAGGATTCTAGCTCCATCTGAAACTGATCCTATGGCCTTGCCATCTTTATATTGTAGTACATTGTGAAACTGTAAATATGGTGCATCATATGTTATTACATTTGCAGAAGCTGGATACATAATTTCCATATTTACCCAGTTGTTACCATTATCAAATATTTTTTCCTGTTGTTTGGGATTAAGACTACCAATTGCCTTTGCTAAATCTTTCATTGCATAGGTAAATGCTTTTTCTATATTTCCTCTACCTTTAAATTTTGCAGCTACTGCTTTGTAGTCCATTCCTCCCCTCTTCAGATCTCCCGTATTTCTAGCAGCCAGCATTTTACCATTCCAACTAACGAATAGATTTTGGCCGTCAGTTTTTTCAGTTGCAGCTTTTTCTAGGTCAAGGTTTCCTTGTAGAGATAACTGTATAATTTTTTTAAAGTCACCAAAAGTTAAGCCTCTATCATCAAATGGATGGGCCATATGACCGTAAGCGCCACCTTCACTAAGTAATATTTGGCGTGCTAACCACTGTCCTAGGTTTTCATCTATGGTATTTACAGATATATCTTTTGGGAAAGATGCCTTTTTACCTTGTTTTTGTTTTTTAAGTGTATTTTTTATATTACTCATTTGCTTAGATTGTTTTATGGGTTCTTTTTTAGATTGTTTTATGGATTTATCTGCCCCTAAATATTGTACAAATTCATATCCAGATTGTTGGGCTAAGTATTTTGCCCATCTTCTCCATCTATTATATGCATCTTTACCTACCCTATCTTTAATATAATTAGTACCACCAGCTACATCGGCTGCGCCTGTTGCAGGAATTCCTGCAGGGAAGTAAGATACACCACCAGTTGGACCATTTGGGTAGGCTGTTCCGTGTTGAAAAAATTCTTCTTCTGGTACTAAATAATTCAATACTTCCATACCTAATCTAAACGCCATTTTATTGGTGTCTGTTCTGTATGATTTTTGAGTACCATAAAAATATCTTGGTCCATCATCAACATCTGCTTGTCCTGGTTGGGTGTTGCTAGCCTCCTTTATTATCGACCTTAGGTTATATTTTTTAAAAAAACTTTCCATTATTTCATTTAAAGATTCTAGCTTTTTTATAATCATATTATAATTTTTTGTGTTGCCAAATATGCTTTTAAATATTTTTTGCTTTTCTTTCTTTTCTAGAGCCGTATCGCCTAAAGCCTTTCTAATTGCAGTACCACTCATTTCACCGTAACCAGGTACACTCATACTAACATGAGGTGCAATTATTAAATATGCTCCATCTTTATATCCAACTTCAGCATTACCTTTCCAATCTTTGAAGAACTTTCCTTTAAGTCTACCGGCATCTTTTTTACCAACCATAAAAATTGCAGCAGTTGTTTCGGGGTCATACTTTTTTAAAATTTCATCTGCTTTGTACGGGTTTTTTACTTGTACTACGTTTGATATTCCATGTGAATTTATTATCTTTTTCTTTTCACTAAAAGAAAACGGAGATTTTGGAAGGTCTACCTTGCTACTAGTTGCTATATAAGCGTCTTTAAATTTAGACTGTAGCCATTTATATGTTTTTGCGTGGTGTGCACCCATAGGTTGAAACCTACCAGGATATATTGCAACTATTGTTGTTATCTTTTTTTCTTCAAGAAGTATTTGTTTTGCTAAATAATTACCTAAACTCATTTAGTTTTTCTCAATTTTAATTGTGTTTTAATCCAATTTTTTGCAATGTGGTTTTGAATAGGCCTACTTACAAATTCTCTAGCATTTGACTTTACTACCTTTTCAAACTCCTTATATTCACTATTATCTACAACCAACATGTTTGTGGTACCAAATAATGATTGAAACTTTCCCATGTTATTATTTACAGCTTGCCAAGATATTTTTACCAGTTCAGACGGTAATTTCCTATCCCTGTTATAATTTCTTTCTAATGCAACTTCTAAGTCTGTATTTACAAACACCATAAAACAATCGTAACCAACTAACTCTAGTTGTTTTTTTTGTTTAGCTATGTTAGAATAATTTTTACCAGTACCGTCAATAAGTAGTCCTAGTCTACCGTTTATATAATTTAAGAGTGCTGCATCCCTAACCTTTTTACTTTTATTTCTGAGTTCCATTGCTTGTTGATATTCTGCTGGATTTAGTTTAGCTATGTCTTGGCTTAGGCCTTTCATTTGTAAATATGTTTCAAAGTATTTATCACTATTAACAGACTTTAATCCTTGAGCAGACACATGAGGCATTTTTTCCGGCATTCCAAATAATGTTGAGGCAGCATAGGACTTTCCACTACCAGGTCCTCCAGCAGTAAATATTGCTTTAAAGATGCCTGGATCATACACTCCCTCATTTAATATGTCTGTTAGCTTTATCATTTTATATAAATATAGATTTGTTGGTTATAATGATATCTTTCCTCTGAGTTTTAATTTACCAGTTTTTAATCTAACAAATCCTCCAGGGACTGTATAGTATACTGTGATCTGAAATGCATCGTGATATCCTGTTGCTGCAGGAAATTCGTTGGATATTAAAAATCTAGTACTAATTGAACCCACTTGGAAAGGAGTCCACGTTAATCCCCATAAATTTGTTGCTCCTCCATATGTAACTGTACCTGTGTTTGGTTGTGGATTTTCTCCAGCTAGGGTTGTTTGTGAATTTGCCGCTAATGGTTGACTAAAACCATTGCCGTTATTTACCATCATTACCGTGTCAGTTTCGTCATATGCAGCAGTACCACCTGTCCATGTTAGTACTATACCATTAACAGTAGCTTTAGTGGGAAGTGGTTTTAATGGATATTGTAGTAAGGTTAGATCAGAGGCCCTCATAAATAAACCGTCTATTGCCGTTGTTTTTGGATTGTCTGTTGGATACGCTGAAGTGAATGCCATATTAACTCAGGTCTATTGTTGCTGTTTTTGTATTTTTGCCATGTTTCATTGTAAACACTAAAGCATAGGCCCCTCTGTCTGTTGGACCTGTAACTGTCATTTTAACTTCCATTTCTCTTGTAATACTTAGATCTGTTTCAGTACCAACCTTTAACGTGTTTGCTGTTATTGCGTTTGTTTGACCACTTGTTATTGTTGTAGTATTACCTGCTTTTGCATTTCCAGAACCTGTTCCTACAACCAATACCGTTTTTGCATCATTTGTAGCTACCCTAGTTGAAAATGACCCAGAGCTTGCAACATATTCTTTTTTAAGGTCTGCGTATGATCCAGATGCTGCATCATTGGCGTTAACTACATCTGTTAATTCATCAATTGATAGCCTTAACATATGCATTGCCTTCCATTCAGCATCTATTTGAATATCTGTATCACCTGTAAAGAATTTTTCTTCTGGGGATCCTTCCTTATCGCCTCCCGATTTAAATTTATCTGTCGATTTTTCTTTTTGTCTTGCCATTTTATTACTCTGTTGCTATTGCATCCAATCTATAATTAAATCTCCAGGATTGTGTTCCTGTACCTTCATTCAACAACATTACTGCCATATGTTCATGTCCAGGCCCTGGAGTAAAGGCTTTACTACCTGTTATGTTTATACTGTAATGGTGGGTACCGGTTCCAGCCGTTGCAAATACCGATGCAGAAGGAGCTGTGTGTAATGATTGTGATGCAGCAAATCCCATTACAGTGTGATGGTTATTACCCTCTACAATACTCCCAGTGAAAATCCATATAGATGGAATAATACTATTTGTTCCGCCGCCTACGTTATTACCTCCAAGCCTATTGGTCGATTTTAATGTTACATTTTTAACACCGCACGGTATTGTATGTATATTATTAATGTACTGGGGAGCTATAGCTACAGAACCGTAGCTCGCAGTAAAACTACCACCGTTATTACCAAGGATTACATTCCAAGTATTAGCAGATAAGCCTGTGGATCCTCCATAAAAATATTGATTTTGTGTTGGGGTTGAGATTTGTGCAGATACATTTGATATTGTAACACGTTGACCTACAAATGCACTAGCTTCAACTATTCCTGAAGCGCTTATATTACCTGATGCTGTTACATGAGCTGCATCACCTGGGCTACCTAAACTAATTGATGAACCTGTTATTTTTGTTGTCGCGTCTCTTCCAAAAACATATGTACTACCATCAACATGTAATACTTTTGCACCTGATAATTTATAACCCGTTCCACTTGTTGTTGAATTAAAGAATTTACCAACAATAGAACCACCAAAATAATTGTCTCCTGTTCCACTTGAACTTATATTACCTGATGATGTTATACTAGAAGGGAAATTTATTGGTACTCCTGATGTTCCAAAGTTTGTAACCCCGTCTGTGTTTCTTATTACTTTTGATCCATTTGAGTAATAAATATCTCCGTCAAAATCACCACTTGAACTTATATTACCTGAGGCTGTGATGTGACTGTTTGTTCCGGTAACATTTAATCCATTACCCATTTGAACAGGTAAAGTATCAAATATAATATTACCAGTACCACTATCTACACTAATATGATTTCCATCATGAGCTCCCCAATTTATAGCTTGGCCAAATGGAAGTATTATAGATTCTGCATATACGTCTCCACTTGCACTTATATTACCTGAGGCAGTTATTTGACCATCTACTATCATTGTACTACAACTAATAAAACCAGTAGTTTCTAGGCCTGTTTCCGATCCACTACCAATAAGAGAAGTACCATCAAAAGATAAGCCTGAATGGGCTGTTAAGGTACCATCTGCATTTGTACTTAATAGTCTATCTAAACCATCGGTATCAATAACCTCTGTTAAGTCTAGTGTTACAGTTCTTCCATATTGCCCAGTCCAATTAACAGCACTATTGCTAAGATCTAAGCCAGTACCAACCGTTAAAGCGTTTTGAGTTTTAAGGGCAACAGATGCGGTTTCTGCATACGATGAAGATAGTTCATATGTTATTTCATGGGATGCAGATATTGCGTACGAAGCTGTTACATTAAGAGTCTGTACTACCGACCCAGTTCCATCAGTTATCTGGCTACTACTAGATATTTGCAAGACTCTTTGATATGTGTCTTGAATATTTTGGCCTGTGAAATCATTTGGTCCAGCCATTTATATAACCCTTATTTTCTTTTTGAAAGTACGTTTACTACTTTATCTATAACTTTTCCAGTTTCTTTTACTGGGTTTTTACTAACATATTCTGCTATTATATTATTTAGCTTATTTCTTTTTATAGACAAATTACTTATATTTATTTTTTCCTTTATCAGTAATTTTAATATATTTAATATATGTTGCTTTTCTGATAAAGTTATTTTATTATCCTTTATTCCAGAAATTTTAACAGATGGTTTTCTTGATTCAATTAGTTTGCCCTTATTGCCTTGTGATTTTACTTCTACAGTTACCATTTTTGATTGTTCAACTGAAAAATCACTTTCCCATGGAATAAAATATGTATCTTCTGCAATTACTTCTAATTTTATATTTCCTTTAACCGTTTCGTCTATTAAGCCTCTAAGTTTTTTTATTGGTACTTTACATTTTCCGTCAGCTGTAACTGATCCGTTAAAAAGTAAACTAAAATCACTTGTTTCAATTACCAATCTAGCCTTGGTTTTTGTTAAACTTGCTCCTGTGAGGTTTATGTCACACTCAAATATTTCAGTTTTATCCGTAAATAATTTATACATGTATATTCTCCGCTATAAGTTGGGCTTTTACTTCTTTAATTATCATTTCAACATCCTTTATATTTATTTCTATATTTTCTTTTGCAATCTTAGAATTATCATAAATTTTTATACCTTTTCTACGCATAATAAGATGTATAAGTTTTTTCTTCTGTTTTGGTTCAAGCTTATCAACCTTTTTCTTTATGCCACTTGAGCTTGTATCTCCACGAGTAATTTCTTCTATTAATCGAAGTTCGTTCCACTTGTATTCGTTAAACCCCCAGCTAAACGTTGATGTTTCCCATGCTATTTTTGTCAGTATTTGTGTCATATATAAATATCAGTTTTTATGTTATTATTATTGGTTCTTTAAAATATTAACCTCTAATATAATCTTATCGGATTTTATTAGCTTAGCTTCAGTGTAACTGCTTTAGTACCACCTTCTCCTATTGCAGTAAGTGTTAATCCTATAGGAACACCCTGTCTACTAGTTTGAACCGTAATTGTGCAAGTATGTCCTGCAGTCGCTGTTGGCATTGTTGTTACGAAACCAGTCTTTGAAGTGTTAGCTGTTATAGCACTTGCTTGTCCACTTGTTATTGTTGTAGTATTACCTGCTTTTGCATTTCCAGAACCTGTTCCTACAACCAATACAGTTTTTGCATCATTTGTAGTTACTCTAGTTGAAAATGACCCAGAGCTTGTAACATATTCTTTTTTAAGAGTTGCATATGATCCAGATGCTGCATCATTGGCGTTAATAACATCTGTGATCTCATCAAGTTGTTCCTTTAACATATGCATTGCTTTAAATTCTGGAGTTGCTTGTAGTTCTGTATCGGCAAATAAAGAAGCCTCTTTAGAATCTACCTCAGATCCACCATCCGCAAACTTATCTGATAATTTTGTTTTTTGTCTTGCCATTTTATTTCCTCTACTCGTCTATTTCAGCTGTAACTGTATACGTACCTTTCAATGATTTACCTGAGGCAAATGTATTTGATACTTGTGAAAATACTATTATTTTTTCGCCGGCCAATGCTCCTACATCGGGATTAATTCCGCCAAGGCCACCGGCTACACTACCTGTAATGTAAACTGTATGAAATTGGGTACCAGTAGTTGTGGATGATCCACTACAAATAAATATTGGATTTGCAGAATCAGATGTTGTTGATTGTATAGCCGGCATTTTATACACCCAATAGGCCATTACTCCTGCATTCGAATTGTCAGTCGGTTTTAATGTTCCAACTAATTTAATATTTTTTATATTTTGAGTTAATGGTACACCTAAATTTGCATCTGAGTTTGAATTCCATGTTCCTGAATCTACAGATGCTTTTGTTAGTTCTTGGTTCCATGCTCTATCGGCCCAACCATAAGTAGTTGATCCTGCCTGGTAATTAGCAACTGTTCCGTCTGGTCTATTAAAGAACCAACCATGTGTTACAATATGAATTGGGCAACCTACAAATTTATTTGCAGTTATTTTATCTGTAATTATATTTCCACTTGCACTTATATTTCCTGATGCTGAGATGTGTCCAGATGTTATAAAACTACTTGCACTCATATAACCTGTTGCTTCTATATTACCTGATGCCGTTATATGAGATAATGTAGAAATTGCTCCACTTGAACTAATAGCTCCAAGAACGTTCAATCCTGTTGCACTAGTCAGTGTGGCTGTTTTGGAATCCGCAGTTACAAATTCAATGGTGTTGTTGTTTCCTCCTGTTGAAATATAGGTGTCGCCATCATCTTCGTCTAAGAAATATTTTCCACCATCAGCTACAGATATATCATCACTTGAATGAAAATGTTCTGCATATATAGTACCACTTGAACTTATATTACCTGACGCTGTTACAGGTCCTGGAATAAATAGTTGCAAGCTTGTATTATTAGATTTCCCTAGGAGGATTTTATTAAACTGGCCAGTTGCTGCTATAGCTAAAGTTGTATCTGAATCCTGAAGTTGTGCTAATGCATGACCTTTCAGTCTATACGCATTTGCATAAATAAGTCCACTTGCACTTATAGTACCTGAAGAAGTTATTGCAGTAAATATATGCTGTGAACTACTAACTATTCCACTATTTAGGAATGAAGCCGTTTGAGAATTAAGAACAAACGAACTAGTAGATGTATTTTGTACAAAGGCTAGTGAACTTGATAGTATTCCACTCCCTAAGAAAGAGGCTGTTTGGGAGTTCTGGACATATAATGTGTTTATGTTTGTACCATTGTCAAAGTAGTCTGCTGCATATATATTAGCACTTGAACTTATGTTACCTGAGGCTGATATTTGGGCGGCTATGATACCGCTCAAAGCTGTTACAGTACCATCTCTAAATTGATAACTACCTGCAGTTGTTACAAAACGTTTACCACCATATAAAGTAACTCCATCTGGCATAGATAAATTACCAGCACTCATACTTATGTTACCTGAGGCTGTTATATGGGAATCAAATCTACTATTTCCATCAATAAAGAGAGTAGTATTTGTAGGAGAATTACTTCCAATAGTTAAAGCGGCTGATATTACGGAAGGCCCTGTTCCTAAAGCTTTTAATGTACTTGCGTATACAAACCCACTTGCACTTATAGTGCCTGAAGAAGTTAATGCAGTAAATATATGCTGAGAACTACTAACTATTCCAGTATTTAGGAATGACCCTGTTTGGGAGTTTTGTACAAATGAAAGTGTAGATGCATTTTGCACAAAGGCTAGTGAACTTGATAGTATTCCACTCCCTAAGAAAGAGGCTGTTTGGGAGTTCTGGACATATAATGTGTTTATATTAGTACCGTTATCAAAGTAGTCTGCTGCATATACATTAGCACTTGAACTTATGTTACCTGAGGCTGTTATATGTTGATCTGCTGCAGCGCCAAGTTCTATAGTGGTACCCCTGATGGTAGAAGTTTGATTGGTTTGGCCAAATATCATTTTATCTACATAACTTATTGCTGTTTTTCCTTCTATATAATAATCTTCTGCATATATATCTCCACTTGCACTTATATTACCTGAGGCTGTTATATGAGAATCAGTTGATAAACTTCCTGTTATGGTTGTTCCATCAAAGTTAGTATTTCCAAGACTAATAGTATTACCATATCTACTAATAAAATGTCTAGATGTTCCTCCAGAATCTTTAATTCTATAAGTATTATCTGCGTAGAAATTATTTGCATATACATCACCACTTGCACTTATAGTACCTGAAGAAGTTATTGCAGTAAATATATGCTGAGAACTACTAACTATTCCAGTATTTAGGAATGACCCTGTTTGAGAATTAAGAACAAACGAACTAGTAGATGTATTTTGTACAAAGGCTAGTGAACTTGATAGTATTCCACTCCCTAAGAAAGAGGCTGTTTGAGAGTTTTGAACATATAATGTATTTATATTAACACCATCGTCGTAATAATCTGCAGCATATAAATTACCACTTGCACTTATATTACCTGAGGCTGTTACTTCACCAATTAATGTTATTGGATTTGCATTTTTACCAATGCTTATAGGAGTATTGTTTTGGTTAGCAATTGAAATTGTACCACCAATATATCTTGCTAATGCTTGTCCTTCTACATAATATCTTTGTGCATAAACATACCCACTTGCACTTATATCTCCAGAAGAAGTTATTGCAGTAAATATATGTTGTGAACTACTGACTATTCCACTATTTAGGAATGACCCTGTTTGGGAGTTTTGTACAAATGAAAGTGTAGATGCATTTTGCACAAAGGCTAGTGAACTTGATAGTATTCCACTCCCTAAGAAAGAGGCTGTTTGAGAGTTTTGAACATATATTGTGTTTATGTTTATACCATCGTCGTAATAATCTGCAGCATATAAATTACCACTTGAACTTATATTACCTGAGGCTGTTATATGGCCATTAAAAGTTTGGGTATCTGTTATTTCATCTCCAAATATATTTGAGCCTTCAGTTATTATTGTTGAAGAGGTGACAAAAGATGATGTGATTGAAGTTGCAGTTAAAGATCCTACAATTATATCTGGGACACCTGTTAAACCTGTAGCATTACCTGTAAGTGCTCCTACAAACGCATTTGCTGTTATTGTTCCACTTGCACTTATATTACCTGAAGCTGTTACATGGGTGTTGATTGATCTACCCAATTCTATAGTATCCTTAGACGCATCAATAAAAAAGGCATGAGCATCATTATCACTTTCTACCCTGAAATCATAACCAGCATGTCCTTCATCATTAAATACTGATCCTAAGGAAGATAACTTTAATTGTCCATTTGAATTACTTCCGGCAATTAGTTGTATTGTATTAGTACCAAATACCAAGTTTGTGTCTGAGTCACCTTTGTGTTGGAGGCTATTATTTATTGCTAAAGTGTTACCAACTGTCACAACTCCGGATATATCTATTGATCCAGTTAATTCATGTAATGCTGTTGTACGCAACGCAAGAGCTGTTACTGGAGCTAAATTACTCTCCTCAGAAGTATCTATTTGGAATTCCATATCTCCTGCAACACCAGCTTCAGTAGCTTGGGCTGCGACTACTCTAATTTTTGCAGCCTCTCCTGAAGAACGAAGAAGGTTAACTAATGAACCTGAGTCCATTGTCCACCGTATTGAGCCCATAATATCGCCTATCTGGGCTTTTTGAGGTTGGTCAGGAGTTCCTCTAGTATACATAAGTATATATTCACTACCAGTTTGAGCAGCATCGGCTGACTGAGCAAATGATTCGAAGTTTCCTTCTTTATTCATTTTTATACCTCTATCAGCTGATCTTTTTATAAATTTTAAATCATCAGCTACTACCTCGAAATCTGATTGTGGGTCCGTTGTACCAAAACCAATTCTACCTGATCCTGAAAAGTACATACTTGCAGAAGGAGTTAGTGAACTAGAAATATAGAAACTTTGGTCGTCATTAGGATCTACAGTCATTTCACCAATAATAGCAGAACCAGTGTAGTATCCTTGATTTGATGAGGTTACTGCTGAAGCTTGTAGTAATTGTACCGATCCAGAAATAAACTGTAATGAAGGAGAATTTTGCTTAATAGTAAAGACCTCGGCTTCTAATAGGCCCATTTTCATTGGGCCACTGCCACCAGTACCTTTTGAGGAATATACTATACCAGTAGTATCGTCATATGATAGATATCTCTGTTCTTTATTCGATTCTTTTATATATCTTATTCTTAGTGGATCTTGGAAAGTTGAATCACCTACAGGATCAATTGAATTCCAAATATCTAGTGAATGAGATGGATGGATCCCAATACCTAATGCATTGTTTATTCTAATTCTTGCACTAGAACTAGCTATACCTATTCCACTAATGGGTGCAAAATCTCGTTTATTTGCATTTGAGCCAATTATTAATTGATCAACCGCGTTTCCTTGAGTTGCTCCTGCACCTGCACCAATAAATATATTTCTATTACCAGTTGTGATTTGTGTTCCAGCACCACTACCGATTACTGTGTTATCTGACCCGGTTGTTACATTTTGAAGTGTTAACGCACCTACACCAACATTATCGGAGGGTGAATATGCATCTTGTCCAGACTTTTTACCAATAAACGTGTTTCTTAATCCACCTTCATGTCTTCCACCTAAACCTTGAAAGGCTCTATGTCCTATTGCAACGTTATCAGCAAAATCAGAAGCTCCAGTAAATGCCCTATCAACTGCAACTTCTGCTCCAAAAAATGTATTAGCTAGTCCACCACCATGATGATTTGTTCCTCTACCACTTGGTTTTGGTGAACCATCTGAATTAAAAAATGAATATGAAACTGCAGTATTTAAACCAAATATAGTTGAACCAGCATTATCTAAATCATTAAAATCTTGTTCTATTCTTCCACGAACCCTAAGAGCTGTATTGAATATATCGCCTCGGCCTAGTTCATCGTTACCTCCATGTGCTGAGGAATGTGTGCCTTGGAAGTGGCCTATTGAAACACTACCAGATGACCATATATTTTGATCAGCAACAGCACCAGCAATCTCAGTCAATGACCCAGATATGTACCAATCTTTATCCCCACCACCACTACTATTTGTTCCACCAACAGCCGCTGATTCTGTAACAAATACGTTACCTGACGCATCTATACCTAATAAATGGGTTATTGTTGCTTCCGGTATACCTTCAAATTTTAGTCTTGGTGATGTTCCACTTTGTGATATTTGAAATATATATGAATTTGGAGCTATTGTATTATTTACGTCATGATTATCGCCAATAAATACAGTTCTACCACTTGTTCCAACTATTCTAGATTGTGAAATATATGTTGGTTGAATATGCCAGTCGAAATCATTTGTAAATCCAGATAATTCTACCCTTTTTGTTATCCCATTTACACCAAAAGAACCCAATAAGTAATTTACCCCTGCACTAGTTGTTATATTTGCGTTTGGTAGATATAAAGTACCACTTCTAATTATTTGACTACCAGATACGTCTAAATCCCAATTGTAGGATCCAGGTTGAACATGCCTGTGCCCTATGAAAACTCCACCATAACCTACGTTTTCAAAGTTTACTGATTTACCAGTTGCAATCTGTAACGGAGTTGTTCCACCAACCCCAAGGGCCAATATTCTAGCATTTCTTTCATGTATAACAAAACTTCCCTGGGTAACACCGTCCATTGTTGCACCACCTGGATCCAAGTCTTGTTTATCTGTATATCCTATTATTGATGAGGTTGCAGAATTATTTTGATCAAATACAATATGTGCACTTCTACTTGCTGGACCTGTTCCAGCAACATCAGAAGCTAAATGTAATATTGAAGCAGAATAAGATTCTAATTTTATGGTTGTATTTCCGCCGCGATCGCCTCTTTTTATATGCAATGGGTATTGAACGGCCGTAGAACTAAAATCTCCCATACCAACAGATCCACTATGATATATACTTTCAGTTAGTGCAGGTTGGTCTTCGGCGGCTACTGCCGTAATAAACCCTGGTCTTACCCAATCGTCATCACCTATTGGAGTACCACCAAACCAATTTTCTACACTAGCACTTGTGAATACTACACTAGTTGCAGTGAATACATACTCGTTATCAAATTCAACGTTTCTTATTTCAGAAACATATGTTGCTTTTCTATGGTCATCATTATAAAATTCAAACTTAAAATCTAATGCGTCTTTTGTAGCTACATTTGCTTTTGGTGTTGGTATTATTGTTTCATAATAATGGGGAGTATATCCAAACTTATCAAAGGGTTTTACAGAAATATTTGATAAGTACCATAAGCCATGGTTTATTTTAAATTTAAGAAAACCAAATTCTGTGGCATCTGCCTTAAAGGTAAATTTTGTTCCTTTAGATATATATTGATCGTAACTATCTTCATCTGATATGAATTCCCCTATAGAAACATCTTCTATTATACCTATTTGTTTTCCTATATTATCACCACTATCTATTACAGAAGGTCCACCTATATATACTTCAAGATTAGGGCCAAATGTTGATGATGGAGTTTTAAATGCAAAGGATTTAAATGTTACTTGATAGTATTTATCTTTTTGAAGAACTATGGGTACATTTGATTCTACTATCCAGTAATTTATATCATTTAATACTGTTCCATTTGCAGTATTGGAATCACCAATTTGCAATGCTTCTGGCATTGGATTTGCTAGAGTTGATAGACTTGGGGTAAATGGTAATATTACAGGACCTGCTAGGGTTGAGTCTGTTCCAGATGCTGTCCAGTATGAAGAGAACGATTCACTAACACCAAATGGAGAAAAATCTCCAGCTGGAATGCCGTCAAACTTTGAACTACTTTGAACAAGTAATTCTGGGGCAGATACAGGGTTGTCACCAACTAAGAAATAATCACCCACTGTTTGAGCACTCCTTATATATGTTTTTATTCTACTAACATCTCCAACTACTGGAGTAAGATTATTAAACGCGATTTTTGCATAAGATGTATTCATCTCATTATCTGCTGTTGCTAATGGATTACTTCTAGATATTGGGGCTTGGGCCCAATCTAATCTAAAATCGCTATATGAAAACTTCTGATGGAAAACTTCCTGTTGATTTGCTCGTCCAAATCCTTGGAAAGTTGTATGTGGACTATTTACTCTAACCTGTAATGGAGATAATCTTTCCATTATATATGTGTTATATGCGCCTTGGTTTTTATATTGTGTAGTTGCTGATCCTGAATCTAGTTCTCCTTGGCCATCTCCATCTTCTAGTGCGTTATATGCTGGAGTAGCAAATGGGCCAAATGTTGAACTAGGATATACACCTTTAGGATTTGGAAAATATATTATTCCTCCGACCATATCATCGGTAAACCCACCAAAATCTGGGTTACCATCACAAAAGATATAATATCTATCCCCTTGAACCTCATATCTTAAACTAGCAGATGTATTTTGAAAACCTGTATCTGAAATAGATGCTGTTGATACGAGAGAAAATTCAGATCCACTATTTGGTACTGTTCCATAAGAACTAGTTAACTGAGAATTATAATGTAATTTAAAATATGGGCGTTTAACCTCATTTATTGTTATATCTGGGTTTGGGAAGAAAACAATGTCAGAAACATTTCTTTTTCTAGGGGAACAATTTAATCTTTTTTGCCAACGAATATTAAACCTACTTCTAAAATTTGCTGGTGGGGATTGAGATATATCTTTTTGGGATTGTGCATTATATGCAACCTTTCCCTTTACAATACTTACAACAGAAATTAATGCATCTCCTTCTGGTATTTTATCGTCTACCTCTATAGAAAATACGCGTTCATTACCAAATCCTATGTGATCATGAGTTTTTACAGGTATTAAATTACCGTTAGCATCTAAAACCTCTATTGCAATTTCTGCACCTGGTAATAGGTTTTTTGTACCAGTAAATGATAACAAATTTCTTCCTGCAGTTAATTCATCTGGTACGTTGGTAAAACCAAAGTAATCATATGAAATACCCCCTTCCTCCGCAATGAATACAGGTAATTGATCCAATCCCCGATATGATATTGGTGAAAAACTTGATGGTTCTTCAAACCTTAATATTTTTGCCATTTAATATACTCCAATCTATCAATATATAAATATCAATTCAAATGGTAAATTAATACTTTACGTGGCTATATCCTTTGTTTTGATTTATTTCTAATAGATTATCTGTTGCATCTTTCATTAAATCAATATGGGAGATGACTATAATAAAATCAAAATTTAATTTTAAGTATTCAAATAGTGAAAATATTGAATTTAAGTTTCCTGAGTCTAGGTTACCAAAACCTTCATCAATAGCTAAGAAGTTTGGTCTAGGAAGATTTGATACATTTATTAAAGCTACTCGTATTGCTAATGAACTAACAAACTTTTCCATACCAGAAGTCATTTCTAGGGCCCATCTTTCGTCTTGGCCATATACTATAAACGTATTTATATTTCTACCATCTGTTTCGAACTGAATTGAAAAGTCAGTAATTTGAGAAAGGATTATATTAACCTCTTCTTCAACATATGGTAATATTTCAGATATTAGTTCATATGGTACACCATCTCTCTGTATTGCTATTAAATAATATTCATAAGCCTTTAGCCGCTCTTCTAAATCGTGAGCTCTTTCTATTGATTCCAATATGTTTTCTATAGTTTTTTTACAGACACTAATGTCGCTATATGCTGATTGTAGTTTGGAATTAATAGTTGATAGCATATCTCGTATAGATTCTAGTTCTTCGTCCTTTAAAGTTATCTTTTCATTTATTTTGATATTTGAAACTATAGACCGCTTATTTTGATAATATTTATCAATTGACCCATTTATTGATTTTTGTAGTGCTTCTTTACTAGCTATATTAGATTTTCTAGTTACAGTCTTTACCTTTATTTCCGATTGATATTGCCTTATTAACGAAAGTTTTGAATCTAATCCTTTTAGTTCATTTGATTTTACAACCGATTGTTTCAAGCTAGATAACTCTAGTTCAAGGTTTGATTTTGTTTCTAGTAATTTTTCAGTTTCTAACTTTAGCTTAGGCAATTCTTGCCTAGCTGTTTCAGCAGTTTTTACAAAAGAATTATCAGAACAATATTCACATTCTGGATCATACTCATGAGCATGAAGTTGATTGACAGTATCAAGCTTATTTTTAACCTTTACTTTCATCATTTCTATTTCATGATTTAGTTTTTGTAGTAGTTTTTCTACCTGGTCATTTCTAGTATAATCAACCTCTAGGGTTTTTCTATTATATGTTTTTAATATTTTAGCTAGCTGATAGAACTCTGACTTATTTTCTTCAGTATATTTTTCATATTTTTCTAGTTTAGACTTTTCGGTTGATAGGTTTATAATTAACTGTTTAGCACTAGATTCTAGTGTCTCTACACTTTCAGGTACTTCAGGATCTAATTGAATTATCTTAGACGTATATTCTATAATCTTTTTATTTGCAGCTTTTTCACCTTTTAAAAATTCAGACTTTTCTCGTTCTATTTTAGAATATTCAATATTTAATTCATCCTTAATTATGGTTTCTTCATGTAACTTTTGAGAAAAATCAGTATTTTTAAAATCTTTTAGTAATACTTGTACATCTTTTATTTCTTCATTTGCAAAATTATATAATTCTTCAAAAACACTTATATCTAAAAATTGAGCCAATAAATCTTTCTTTTCTGTTTGTGTTTTATCTATAAACCCAGTATTATTATTTTGTACAGATAAAGACGTTAAAGCAAAATCATCATAATTACCAAGATAGCCTCGGATGTTTTTATTGGTATATACTCTCTGGTCCCCGTTAAGTGATATTGGGTTTCCATCTTCTCCAATCATCCAAAAGTCTACATCAACGCGAGCTCCACCATCCTTTTTTCTTTTGCCTGTTCTTTCAATAAAATAATCAACACCATCTATTTCAAAATTAAGTTTACATGTAAAACTATTTTTCTTGTTGTTTATTACTGCTGCTGCCATTTTTGTTCTGGAGCACTTATCAAATATACAATATGCTAAAGCATCTAGTATTGCAGACTTACCTGCATGGTTTTCTGCGAATATTCCAACAGCACCATTCATATTATTAAAATCTATAACATTATTTTCACCATAACTAAACATATTTGAAAATTCGAAAACTTTAGGTTTCCAACTTATATTTCTACCTATTTCAACGTCAGGTAAAAGTTTGTTTAAGTCTCTATTTATGTTTCCAACCCTTTTAAGAATAGATTCATCTATTATTGGAAAATTTCTTTCTAGGTGTTCCTTTATTAATTTATTTTGGTATTCTGAGTCTCTAATGTCCTTTGTTATTTCAGTACTACTCCTAGAATTATTAGAGGTGTTAGAAAGTCTATCTCCCTTTATCACTACAAAATCGTGCACTGAACATCTTTTTCTAATTTCAATCAGTAATTCTTTTACTTGGGCTTGGGTTGTATTTTCCGTTATAAATCGAAGTCTTGGATACTTTGGAATATTATCTATATTTGGTAGTATACCATCCTTTACCCTTAAAGTATAGTACCCATAATCATTTGTAATATTAAAAAATTCAGACTCTCGTGTTTTAATATCCCAAACAACATATCCATGGTTTTCAAATGTTTCACCAAAGTTTTGCTGTATTAGTGATCCAGCATATGCAACAGTTTCTCCCTTATTTAGGTATTGGTATTTATGTATATCACCTAGCATTACCATATGGCAGCCATCAAAAGTTTTTAATGGTAAATTTTCGTCTCTAACAGTATATCCTGCGTCTGTTTTTGAATTGTTAACTGCCCCATGGAATAATCCTATTCTATTTTTTGATTTTGAATCCTTTGGGTTTGGCCATTTGTCTGGTTTATCTAATATAGAATATACTATAAAATCTATGTCAGCAACACTATATATGCCACTATCCCTTAGATAAAATAAATTTGGATTTGCAAGGTTATCAATAATTGGTGTTAGGGAATCTAATCTAGAAGAATTGTTTAGGTTAGCATCGTGATTACCCGCTATAACAATTGTAGGTCTAATATTGGCTAGCTTATTAAGAAATTCACTAACAATTTGTACGAGTTCTGGACTTATATCTGTTTTGGTGTGGACAATATCCCCTGCAAGGTATATTAAACTATTTTTAGGTAATTGTTTTGCTTGCTTGTATAGCTTCCTAAAAACTTGCCTATATTCCTTGTGTCTTTTGTAGTTTCTAATATGTATGTCAGCAACATGTAATATTTTTTCTACATTTTTAAATTCTATATTAATATTCATTTATTTTATACTCTAGTAATTTTTGAGGGGTTAATTTATCTACCATCTTTATTATATTGGTTATTGTTTTAAATCCTAGTTCAGAAGGATCTTTTTCTGGTAATTCAACAAGATATACGTCTATTCCATTAGAAAAAAAATAGTTTGCCATTTCTAATGCATTTTTAGATGCATCTTTATCTAAAGCAATATTTATTCGTTTTACTTTTGAATCTAAAATTTTTATTTTTAAATTATCTAATATTAGTTTTCCAAACAATGGAATGGAGTTTCTTTTTATAGCTATTGCATCGAATGCTCCTTCAACTATAGTTATAGGTTCATTCCAATTAACAAACATATCAAATCCTATAATGTCTTTAGAAACTGTAGGGTTTAAATGTTTGAAATTAACATCATAATAACTTCTACCTGTAAAAAAGTTTAATAGGCCTTGGTGGTCGTAACTTGGGATAATAATCATTCCTCCATATTTTCCAGTTGGACAATAACCTATATTATATTTTAGTATATCTTGAGAAGTTATGTTTCGCTTGTTTAAATATGAAAGGGCATTTTTAACCTCAGGATTGTTTTTAGTTGCTTTAGCTAATTCAATAAATTCTGAAGGTAGAGACAAAAACTCGTATTCTTTATCAATACTTACCCTTGAAAAGTTATTACCTGTTATTTTATTTAAAACATCATAAAATCTTTTCTCTACCCTTAACCTCTTAAATAGGGCTAAGATTGTATATCCACCAACACCACATACCCAACAATGCCATTTTTGACTTATTAAATTTATATTTAATTTCTTTTTGTGATGTTTGCAAAATGGGCAGTGAAAGGTTATTTCACTACTCTTATCATTAAGGCTTCCTGATAATAGTACAGACTCCAGCAATTGAACTAATCGTAACTTATTCATAGTTTAATATAAGAAAAATAATTCAATTAAAAAAATATTTATTGGCTTTTTTCAGATATCCAATCCATTGGTATTTCTTTATTTGACCAAAGAATATTGTGCTTTTCGCAAAAATCTGAGTAGGTTGTTTTACTGCCCTTTCTTATTTTTCCGTTTGGGTTTTGAAATACCATTCTAATATCTAATTCTGGATGTTGCTTTTTTATGAGTAAATGTTTTTTTCTATCTTCTAAAACCCACCTACCCTTTGTTTCAATTAAGATACCGTTTGGTAATGTAAAGTCAACAGTATATTTATGAAACGTTTCAGGTTTAATATAATTAATAACGGTTGTTTCGTATTCAAATTTTGTTTTTGATTCAGTTAATTGATCTGCAACGGTATGTTCGAAACCTGATCTATAGCCATGTTTTATAGCGTTGGCCCTTGCTTTGCTTATTTTTCTTGCCATATTTATTTATGTGTCATATCTTACAACAATTGTTGTATCATAACCGTCTTCTTTTCTAAGTGCTTTAGATAATTTTCCAATAACTAATAATTGTCCAGCGTCATTATATAATCCTACAGTTGAAATATACGGATCCCAATCTGTATCGGTTACGAATGGTGCAATTTGGCTTAGTCTAGATCCAGTTGCACTTTTTTCTATTATACTTGGATTCATAGTAAAATTATATTCACCTTTTTTTACATTTAAAGTATACTCATGTTCTTGTATTTCATAAGAATTTCTAAACGACATTGTACACTGTTGTGCTATACCAGCATATGAAGTAGACGGATGTGTTATTGCTACTATACCGTGTTCATAAAATGCGTTACCTACATAAGGCGTTCCATTTGGGCAGTTATATAAAAATTTTATTTGATCAGGATTTAGTGCTTTATCATGAATTCTAATTTCATCAAGTGCGCCAGATAAAGGTCTCATAAATTCTCTAACCATTTCTCGTTTAGCAGTACCATTTGAGTTTATGAATATATCGCCAGCATCATTTTTAACAAAATTACCAGACCATGTTAGTCTTGTTGCTACACCAAAATATAAGTCATCATTATTTTTACATTGTCCTTCATCATGAGCAAACGGTAACGAGCATTCAAGGGTATTGTTTACATATAACTCTAATTGTGAACCTGTTTTTTGATATACTATGTGATTCCAACTTTCAGTAACTGCTGTTGAAGAACTAACCCTAAATAGGTTTGTACCGTCATTTCTACGGGCAACTATTTGACCAGCAAATCCAACTACACCATTACTAAATAAACTGTATTGTAATGTTTGTAAATCGGTCATACTTTCAACGGTTGTACCGGTTTGAGGTACGACTAATCCTCCTACACCTGGGTTTTGATGTATTCCAGTTGTAGAACCACTATCCAATTTAGCTGCATCTGGAGCATTTCCTGGGTTACCATCGTTAAAAATTCTAAAGGAATTTTCAGAAACTAGGGGATTTTCTGATGCTAATATAGTATCTAATGGCTTATTATATGAATCAATATTTTTACCGGGTCCAATATGTTTAATCCCAACATATCTTCTTATATTAAACGCATCAGCTTCTCCTCCAGTAGTTGCATAACTAAATGAAGGGTGAGAGTCTATTACTTGCATAGACTTAGACATTATGGATAATAAGTCATGGCTACCAGATGAAAAATCTGTAACCTCATTTAAGGGTATTGCAGTAGTACTGTGGGTTGTGTATGCACCTAATTGGGGTGGAACGTTTGAAGCACTATACCAATAAAAAATGTGGCGTTCAAAGCTTTCTGTTTGTGTTAACGGAATAGCTCCGTTTTCCATACCATTTTGGCCAGCTGCGGTATTTCCTAGAGTTGATGCTATAAAATAACTTGAAGTAAGTGTTGATGCTAAACTAAATGTTCCTGTACCACCTGAAAGTTGTGCTGTACCGTCATGAAGGTTAAACGTATTGTTGTTTGAGTTAGTTACCCCAAAAGCTCCAACTCTTTTTGACCCTGCTATATTATTATTAGTACCCCGTATAGAAGCTGAGAAATGAATTTTTGCTCCCATATTCGCATTATTTGATATTCCGATTGCACTTGCACTTATTAGTAATGGAAAATGATTACCAGAAGCAGTAAATCCAAATAATATTCCTTGGTTTAACCTTGCAGCAGATGCACTTGCCATTGAAAGTGCCGACGAAGTTATTGATCCATGGAAACTAATAGTTGGATAAGTATTTTGGCCACCAAAGTCTCCAGATTCTGTTGTTACTGGAAATCTAACTGATGTTCCTAGACCATCTGTTATTTCAAAAAATGCAGATTGTGATGGTCCAAACTTGTAGGGGTTATTACCAATACCTGTTCCACCTGAGAAAAGTGAAGTGGTTACTGGGAAAGGTGTACCTGGGTAAAAGCCAGAACTAGACTGGAAAATAAAGTTATTACCAGCAGAACCAGTTGGGTCTTTAGAGTGCACCGTTATTCCTTGTGAAAAATTATATGATGCAGATATTGATGCTATTTTATCATGATATAAGGGCATTGATGAAGCCGAGTTGATAGTTTGGACAATGTTTATGAAAAATACTGGGTAACTAGAGCCGGTTTGTACAAATAAAGTAGTAGCAGTATGGCCATTATTGGCGTCACCGAATGGTGAACCAACATAAATTGAACCTGAAAAAGAAACCGAAACAGCATTATTTACATCATGGCCTAGAATAAAACTTGCAGTATTAGGGTGAGGTGAACCAGCTATAGACATACTTGCGTGGTAATCATACCAAGCAGTTATAGTGGCAGTTGGTATTAAAAATGAGGATGTTGAAAAAGAGTGAGTTGCTACATTTCTTATCCTTAAACTACCAGTTGCTGGTCGTAAATTATTATGTAATCTTAGACCCATTTGGTCTACTGGATTTGTTTTATGATTATATGTTACAATATCAAATGGAAACTTACTAGACCAAGGTGTCAGGGTTTGGTTATCAAAATGATCACCTTGACCCGATGTAAGAATGTAATTAAATAGGTTTGTTTCGTCAGATTGAGATGTTGGTAAATTACACCAAAGACTTACTGCAAAATCTTCATCTTTTCTAAAGTCAATATTTTGGTGCTTTTTAGCCTTAAAATAACTATATCTAGTATTGTCGTATATATTTCCACCCTTGGTACCTGTGAACATTACCCCGGTTCCGTGTTTACTTTGGCTGCCAGTATTAAAAAACATCGTATGTCCTCTAGTATCTGTTTCATACCTAGATTTATCCTCTAGTATATCAGAAAAAGCTGGACAATGAGGACCAACATTTGGTTTGTGATATGGGAATTTTTCGTTAAATCCTACATGGAAAACTAAACTTCCAGTTGTAGACCTATATGTTCCTAAAGGATTATTAAATCCCCCGGCTGCAATATCATATAAATTTCCGTGGCCATCATCCTTAATTTCCTTTGTTCCTGATGTTATAACAATTGAATTTTGGAATCGGGTTGTTTCTTGTAATTTATCACCCAATAGTCTTTGAGGAATTGATATTACCTGTGCTGCACCATTTAATTCTCTAAACTCGTTTCTAGTTGGTTCAACACAAAAAGTATTAGATAAATCCCTAACAGATCTATAGTACATATGAAATAAAGAATCGTGGATGGATCGCTTAGCATAACCATTTGTTGTTAATATTTCGCTACCCGAAGTAAATTCATCACCCTTTATGATGTGGTGGTGCTTCGTGCGGCTAACAGACGAATCTTTTAGATATGAATGCTTATGTTCTGAATCATAGCCAAATGCCCTAGCAGTTTCTATATTATTATTTGATGCAGAATAATTATGAAATACTAGGGTATATTTTTTATGGGCAGTATACGGGGATACTACAACATTTTCTTTAGGAATTTTTTTAAATATTGACATATCATCACAAACCTATCCTAGTATTCAAGTTTAACTCGTATTAAAGCTTCTCTATTATATGACTTTAATAAAGGTTTACTCATTTTTGCAACGGCCAAAAGTTCATTGTTGTCGTTGTACATACCAACAGTTGTAATATAAACTTTAGGATCCTTGAAAAATGATGGGTGTGTAAACGTTCCTTGTGAGCCTGACGTGAACGATGGGTTATTACTAAAATTATAATCTTGGTTTCTTACTCTAATAAAATAATGAGTAGCATGAACCGTTTCTTTATTTCTTGCGGCAAAATATGCAGATCCACTTATGGCATTTAAAAAACCAACAGTATTTGAATTTGACATTGTTACGGGAGTTGCACAATATGCATGTGATGCAGAATTAATATATAGATTTATATCACCAGCTATTCCTTCACTATCTAATATTATAACACCGTTATCTGGGTAAAATAAACCGTATTCAACGGGTATACCAGTTGTAGTACTTAAACCGTTTGCAATGGTACCACTAACAATTTTATATACTGTTCCTGCTTCTGCAATTGTTCCATCAGATACTGTTGAGTCATCTATAAGTTTTATAACAGAATGAGATGGAATCAAGGATTGATTTGGTACATTACCTACACCAATTCCACCCAAGTGTAATTCCCAGTTTCCAGGATCTAGCCTTTCCTTCATTCTGCTTCTTTGTATATTTAAAAAGTGGAATTGAACTAGATCTGATGGTAGTGAACCAGAACGATTACTTAAAGTGAACTTATCATCACCAGGAGCTAATAATAAATTAGCATACTGGGAGTGTAATGCTTTTGTAGGAGTAAATCCTTCTGTTGCATATTGTGGAACTTGTGATCCTGATCCTTTACAGTGTGCATATCCTGTTGCAAATTGTACTTCTCTATCTGCGTTTTGGGCAAGACTTTCTCTATAAACGTCTAGATAATATTCTCCAGAAGATTGGCTTTGTACAGAAGACGTATGATATTCTCCTGAAGTTAGTACTCCATCTTGGTTTGAAAATAATGCTGCTGTTACAGTATCAGTATCACCACTATCAACTATATCATTTCCACCAAACCTACTATATATTGGTTGTAGTACTGGTTGTGTAGGTCTTCTTCTTACTTGTCGTATTCTTGGTAAATCTCGTGATCTACCAACTCTTTCCACCTGATTTCTTCTTGGTGAACGATCCATTTTGTTACTATATCTAGCCATTTATTATATCTCCTATTAGTACATTGCCTGTTCTAGGA
>Ga0209279_10000519_pt1 | contig 24504 bp, 13 predicted proteins | sample CoawatmetaG00DNA_3_FD_187508 | JGI IMG/M metagenome (GOLD analysis project Ga0209279, IMG submission 187508) | Marine microbial communities from the West Antarctic Peninsula - Coastal water metaG006-DNA (SPAdes) (version 2) | ecosystem: Environmental > Aquatic > Marine > Coastal ... | reverse complement strand
AAAAAACAGTATCAAAATTTTTAACTAAATTAGCAGAAACCTCTCTTAAATTTTGAGCGAAAAAGTTCAATTTTATTTGACTACATACAATTTTCATTTTTAGGTTAGTTAATAATTAATTTTTTGGTAATTATTTTGTTTGATGTTTCTTTAATTCTAACAAAATAAACTCCTGTTTTTAAGTCAGTAACAAAATATGTATTGTTACTTATAGTGTTTTTTGTAAACTGTTTTATTTGTTTTCCTGTAATATCAAAAACACGAACTTCCAATACTATTTTTGATAAAGAAAAAGAGCTAGAAGTAGGGTTTGGATACAGTTGTAAACTGTTTTTTTCTAAAGTAATGTCTTCATTAGAAAGTGTAGCTGGGTTATTACCGTATACTTTAAATTCTCCTGGAGCTAACGAAATTGATGCTGTTGTGCTTGTAACGATTACTGTAGCATTATCATCTAACAAATTATACCAAGTACCCGTTTGTTGAAAAAACGGAGAAATATTTTGTGTTGTAACACCAAAATTTCCAATTACTACAACGTTTTGTATGTCTGTTGCAGATGCATTTGTTAAATGGATCTTTTTTAATCCGTTAGAATTTGAAACATCTAATGTGAAATCTGAAGTTTCGAAAATATTATAATTTAATTTTAATGAAATCAGTTTTGCCCAAGTGTTGTAAATATCTTTTCTATTTTGATCATCAAAATATTCCCATTTTATAGGTTTATTTCCTGTTCTGTCATTTTGATTTATAGAAATATCGTAGCCTAATTCTCCAAATTGCCAAATCATTTTAGGACCAGGAACTGTGAAATAAAAAGCACCTGCTAATTCCATTCTATCTAAAGCAGTAGTAGAGGTTTTGACATTATAACTTCCGTTAGAATTACCAAATTGTATGTTTTTATACATCAAACGTTCTTCATCATGACTTTCCATATAACTTACATTTGCAGGCACAGACCAACCCCTGTTTTTATAAGAAATCCAAGAAAAATCTGAATTATTATTAAAGCCCATTGTAGCTTGATTGTAGTTGTTATTATGATTTCCCCAAACCATAATTCCTTTTCCTTCACCAAGTCTATAATTTACCCATTGAGTTTCTTCATTATTTGTGCCTAAATGCTCAAAAATGACATAAAAATCAGGATCAATGTCCCACTGATCATCAGCATATTCTTTTAAAATATCAACTCTATCTTGTTGGTAACTTCCGGTACAACTTTCATCACTTGCAGTACAATTTTGAGTAAATCCTTTTGTTAAATCCCATCTAAAACCATCAATTTTATATTCATCAATCCAATATTGTGTAACTCTTTTTACGTAGTCTTTCGTTGCTTGTTGACTGTGATTAAAATCGTTAAAAACACCATAAGAATGCGTTGCTACTTGATTAAAGAACGGGTTGTCTGGGCTTGCTGTTCCTCCATATCCTCCATCATTTGTATTCCACATTCTGTAATAAGGGTTTTGTCCAGTTGCGTGATTAAAGGCAACATCTATAATAACAGCGATTCCTCTTCTATGACACTCATCAATAAATTGTTTAAAAGAAGTGGTATTACCATAATATTTATCTAAAGCCATATGAAAAGAAGGGTTATATCCCCAAGATTCATTACCATCAAATTCCATTACGGGCATAAATTCTATTGCATTTATACCTAAATCTTCTAAATAATCTAATCTAGCCTTTACAGCATCATAACTATGAAGTGCATCAAAATCTCTTATCAATAATTCGTAAATAACTAAATCTGTTTTTGCAGGTTTTGTAAATGAAGTTGTTTGCCAAACATAAGCTGCATCACCAGTTCTTAATAAAGTGACAGCGTGGTTTGTTTCCCCTGTTGGATAACTTGGTAAATCAGGGTATGTAATTACATTTATATATTGATCATTAGATTCTGTTAAAACAACAGTAGAGTATGGGTCTGCAACTTTTAAATCAGCATCAATTATATATTGATAAGAATAATCTGTTTGAGGTATTAAACCAGTAAGTTCTATCCAAAAACGATTTTCAGCACTGTCTTTTTTTAGTAAATAAGCATTGTCTATTTGCCAGTTATTAAAACTACCAATTACATGAATAAACTCTTTACCAGGAGCATAAAACACTAAAGTAGCTTTTGTGTTATCTGAAGGATTTAAATTAATTCCATCTTTCATTCCAGAAGGAACAGTCTCTTCTGTAACAGTTGGATTTATGATTGCTTGAAAAGTGGTGCTTTTTGTCTCTCCATTATTAGTAGCCTCTAAAGTGTAGGTTGTATTTTGTGTTACAGTAGGAGAGAAGGTATAGGTTGTTAAGTTTGGTTTTTGATCAATAATGGCACCATCTGCTTTTAACGTAAAGTTTGCTGTTAATGAAGTGGTTGCATTTATTGATAAATTTTGTCCTGAGTTTAAAACTGTTATTGAACTTGAAGGAGAATTTAAAGTTAACTGGAATGAACCAACATTATAAATAAAGTCATTACAACCGTTATCTTTCATTTCTTGTGCTCCGGTTTCATTTCTAAAAACCATCCCCATATTGGTGACACTAGTAGCCTGTGTATCTGTTAAAGCATAATAGATTTTTGGAATAATTGTAATTTCCCAACGATTGTTGGATGAATTTAAAGTCATTTCTCCAACACCATCATCTAATCCCCAATTACCAACGACACTAGTTTCCCAAGCATTTGTTACTGTTCCAACACCAGAATGCATGTATACTTTTGTTGGGTTGCTAAAACCATTACAATCTGTTGCTGAACTATTAGCATCAATACTAATCGTTATAGATTCTGTAACTTCAAAAGTACTTGGAGTAATCGTAACTTGACTAAATCCTAAAGAAGTTATAAATAATAATAGGAAGGTAATTTTTTTCAAGAAAAAAGCAAATTAAAATCAAAGGCTATCTTTAAAGATAGCCTTTGAAAAAGTTAATAGGAATTTAGTATTTTGTATATGTTGGTGCGTTTGGATCAGAAAAATCTAAACTGAAAGAATAAGTACCTGCAGCTGTAGATAAATTAGAACCATTTAATTCAAGCACTCCATCAGCACCATCATCACCATAATTAGTATCCCAATCATTGTTAGATCTAAATTTGTATTCTCCATCTATAAGAGTTACATTTTCTAAAATCCATACGTCGTTAAAAGGTTGAGACCAATCTCTTTTAAATTGAGCATCAGCAGTCGCTCCCCAATTATTATATGCGCCACCTACGATTCCCCAAACATGTGTTACAGGTTCAAGTGTATAGGTTAAATCGTTCATGTTTACAGTAGCAAAATACATTCCAGCTGTAACAACAATATTAGATCCATTAAGTTCTAAAGTACCATCAGCACTATCATCACCATAATTAGTACCCCAATCATTGTTCATTCTAAACTTCATTTCACCATCTATTAGTGTAACTAAACCTCTAAAAACATCAGAGTATTGGTCGTATTCTAACATGAAATCAGGAGTTGCACCCCAATTGTTATATGCGCCACCAACGATACCAATACTAAATTCTTCCATAGAAAAAGTTAGGTTGTTTAAGTCCATTGTAACTTTATATGAACCTGCTGTCACAGCGATATTAGCTCCGCTTAGTGATCCACTAGTAACACCGTTTGTTGTAGATGCGTCATCTGATCCATAGTTGCTTGCCCAATCATTGTTCTCTCTAAATTTGATTTCACCATCAACTAAATTAGCGTAAGCGACAATTACTCCTGCAACATCTGTTGTGTAGAATGGTGCATCTGGAGTAGCGCCCCAGTTGTTATATCCACTTCCTACAATACCCCAAGTTGTCGATAAATCTAAAACTGTTAAATAGGTTGTTACATTGATTGTAATAGTTATAGAAGTTCTTTCTAAAAGACTACCAGAAGTAGCGTCAGTAATTGTAGCTCGAAGTCTAACCTCTAAATCACCTGCTGTATCTACTGGAATACCTGTTTGATAAGCAACTGCATTTAATCGTGCATTTGTTAAAGAAAGTGCATCCATATTTGTTACGCTACCAACTTCTATTGGCATTGCAAAATCAGTACCAGGTGTTGCTGCCTCTAAAACATAATCGATATCTACAGATAATGAAGATGATAAAATAGGGTCATCCCAAGTTATATTTACAGCTTCTACATCGTTATTAGCTAAGGTTAGTACAAAAGTATCTCCATCAGCAATACTACTAAAAGTAGGTGCGTCAACAGGATATTTAGTAACCAACATTAATATAGAATTCGTAAAATTACTACTAGTTGTAACTCTCATATAAATAGCAACATCTCTAAAGCTAGTAACACCAGCATTATTAATTGCATTATTAAAAGCATCAACTGTCATAGAAAAATTACTATTTGTTGTTGTACCTAATGTAAAAGGAGTTGTAAAATCTGCATCTGTAGCCATTTCTACAGTATAATCTGCTCCAGAATTTAATTCATCTTTCCATGAAATTGTAAAAGCAGGATTATTTGGAAGTGCAAAATTTAAAAACACACTACTAATTCCGGGTGTATTTAATGTAAATGCAGCCTCTGGACTCGTTATTGTTAAGCTTTCTTCTACTTCACAAGAACCCAGTAATAAGGTGAATGATAGTAATAAGTAGCTTATTTTTTTTATATAATTTTTCATTTTTTAACTTTTAAAATTAAATTGATATTATAAATTTAATGGGATTAAAATATACTGACCTGTTAGATCATTAAACCATACATCATAATCGTCTTCAACTATAACAGGAATTGAACCACCACCATCAGTAGCTACTCCAGAAAAAGAAGTTGAACTTCCCAAATTAGATCCAGCACCAGTAACAAAATTCACATCACCAGGAATTAATCTAACATTATTTGCATACCAAATATGACCGTCAAAAGCTAAAGCTGTCATAGCAACATCAGCAGTACTTGTTCCTTTTAGTGTTAAACTGGCAGGACTTGTAATACCTGTAGCATCAAAAGCTTCAAAAGTAAATGTTTTGCTAGCAAAATTTATTCTAAAAGTATAGTATCCAGCAGGTATACCATCTCCACCTCCATAAGGAAATCTTTCTGGATCTGTACCGCCTCCTGGGTTATTACCTACAGTAACACCATCGTCTGTTCCAAATTGAGGTTGCCATAAACCTTTCGTAGATAAGACTTTAAAATGACCATTGTCTGCCCAGAAACCTGTGTAGTAAAATGTATTACTATCATTAGCATCTCTAAATAATACAGGGTTATTATTGTTATTATTCCATCCAGGAGCAGTTGCATCTCCAACTAAATAATAATCATTAAAAACATAATTAAAGTAAGGATATACATTAAATTGTATTGCGTTAGATACAGAAACTTCAGTGTTCTGAGAACCTAAAGAAGCCACAACTCTTGCATATATTGCTTTCCATTCGAAAGGATTTAATCCTGCATTACCGGCTGCTGCATTTACTTCATTCACAGATAATGTAATTGAACTATTTCCTGTTATTGTTGCTGCTGTTACAGGTGCTGTAAAAGCATCATCACTAGAAAATTGAATTGCATAATTAATAGACGCTTGTTGTCCATAATCTGCTTCAGCCCAATTTAATGTTACGGCAGGGTTCCCTGTATTTACAGCATCCAATTCTAAATCTGTGAAACCAAGTTCTGCTAAAACTGGAGCTGTTGGTGCTGAAATTGTAAATATTTCAGAAGTATCATCACAAGAATTGAAAACAAAAAGTAGGATTCCAATGATTGTAATTGCTGAAAATCTTTTTATATTTTTCATCATTTGTATTTTGTTATTAGTATTAATACCCTGTATTTTGAGTTAAGTTAGGATTAGAAGCTAAACTTGCTGAAGGTATTGGATAAAGATTCATGTGAGCAGGCAATGCAATACCATTTGTACCATTTCCTTTCCAAGCCCAGTTATATGAACCACCTGTGAATTTACCAAAACGTATTAAATCTTGTCTTCTGTGCGCTTCCCAATGTAATTCTCTTGATCTTTCATCTAAGATAAAATCCAAAGTTAAATCTGAAATAGTAAGATTGTTTTGAGGATTATTAGCTCTTGTTCTTAAAGAGTTGATGTAGTTTTCTGCATCTGCTGTAGATGCGCCTGTACCACCTCTTAAATGAGCTTCAACATACATTAAGTATACATCAGCTAATCTAAATAGTGGAAAATCTGTATCTACAAATGTTTGGTCTACACCAAAACTACCTGTTGAAGTTGCATTAGAGTATTTCTCGATAATATACCCTTGATCTTTATCAGAAATATCTGTAATTTCTATACTTCTTGTTCCTGAAATTAAAGTATTTCTTGTATCATTAATGAATATACCATCATTAAACAATTGTGCAAATTGCTTTCTAACTCTTAGGGCGCCTCCCCAGCCACCAGCACCAACACCAAGTGCAGTACCATTCGCTTCTATACTACCAACTTCACCATTAATCATAACCGTTGTTGGACCATAGTTTTGCGTGTAAGTTCCATCAGAAATTAAAGGGAAGATAATTTCATTGTTTGCTGAGTTTACATCATTATCTGCCATGAAATTATGACTATAATCTGTTGCTAAAAGATAGCCACCTGCAATAATTTTCTTCGTATAATCTAAGCTTTCAGTATATTTTGCTTCTCCAATATAAACTTCTGCATTTAAATACATTTTAGATAAAATCATCCAAGAAACTCCTTTGTCTGCTCTACCGTGTTCGTTTTGTCTTGGGTCTTTTAAATCTGCTTCAATTGCAATTAATTCAGCTTCAATAAAATTAAATAATTGACTTCTATTATATGCTAACGGTTGCGCATTAATTGCATCTTCTTCAGTTGCAAAGTTTGCTTGACCAAACAAGTCCATCATATAATAATAAGACATTGCTCTTAACAATCTTGCTTCTGCTCTGTAAGCTACTATATCTGTTGCTGTAGCAGCAGAAACATTTCTTTCCGCTAATTTTGCAGCTGTAGTTTCTCTTAAAAAGTTATTTGCGAATGCTATTGTTACATGACTTCTACCAAACATTCCTAAAATGATTGGGTCATCAGAATTCCAAATATTACGTTGTATTTCACGTGTTCCAGGGTCATTTTCGTAAGACCAAATCATTTGATCTGCAGATAAGGTTTGTAAGTATAATAATACTCTACCAAATTGACTTGTTCCTGCATCTAACCCATCAATATTTGATGAACCAGGACCATCTACACCCGTTAAAGAAAGGTTTGCATATACACCTGCCAATAATTCTTTATAAGCCGTTTCATTTGCAAAAAATTCTTCACCTAATAAATCTTGATCATCTTGTGGTGTAATGTCTAAGTCTTTTGTACAAGAAGACAAAGCAATCACCATGATTAGAAATATTGTTGCTATTCTTTCGATTTTAAATATTTTTTTCATTTTTAAATCTTTATAAATTAAAATTTGATATTAGCTCCAATCAAGAACGTTCTTGGTCTTGGGTAGTTCGTATTATCGATACCATTACTTGCTAATTCTGGATCTAAACCAGAATAGTTTGTAAGTGTAAAAACATTTTGCATACCTGCCCATAAACGAATGCTGTTAGAAGCAAACTTTTTTAGAGGTCTATCAAACGTATATCCTAAGGTTACGTTGTCCATTCTTAAAAATGAAGCATTTTCTAGATAAATATCAGAAATTATAACATCTGAAGTGCTGTTGAAATTTGTGTTTAAGACTGATGTAGGAATATTTCCTAAAACGGCATTATCTTGTAATAAATCATATTGTGCAGAAGCTGAATTCACGTTGTTATACACATAATTACCTAAACTAGCTCTTAAGTTAAAAGACATGTCAAAGTTTTTATAATCGATACTAGATTGAAAACCAAAGGTAAAATCTGCTTGTGGGTTTCCTTTTAAATACCTGTCTTGTGTATTTATAATTCCATCTCCATTTAAATCAGCATACGCACCTTCAATTGGTTGTCCTGCAGTATTATATAACTGTTTGAAAACATAAAATGAATTCGGCGCAAACCCTTCACTGTATAGTTGAATGTAGTTTCCTGTTCCACCTGCAATACCACCTGTAGTAATGTCTTGACCTAAAGCCAATTCTTTAATTTCTCTATCTAAATAAGTAGCATTAAAGTTGATGTTCCAATTTAAGTCTTCATTTTTAATGATGTCTGCATTCACAGTAAATTCTAAACCATTTACTTGTAAATCTCCAATATTTTGCAATACTCTATTTGTAAAGTTAGAAGCATCAGCAACAGGAGCATCAGACAATAAATCTGTAGAATTTTTTTGAAAAGCATTTATAGAACCTGTAATCTTATTATCGAATAAACCATAATCGATACCTAGCTCAATAGTTGCAGTCTTTTCCCATTTCAAATTACTTCTTTCAGAAGGAATTGTAGATTGAATAGGATTTCCTCCAAATAAATATTGTGAGTTTTGGTTTCCAAAACGATACTTGTCTAAGTATAAATCTCCAGAAATTCCTTCTTGTTGACCATTAATACCATAAGAAGCACGTAATTTTAATTCTGAAATTACTTTTTTATCTTTTAAGAAATCTTCATCACTCATTCTCCAAGCTAAAGCAGCTCCTCCAAAATCACCCCATCTATTTTCTGGGCCAAATCTAGAAGTACCATCTCTTCTGTAGTTTAAAGTTAATAAGTACTTTTCATTATAAGTTAGATTTGCTCTTGCTAAGAAACCAACTAAAACAACTGGCGTAGCAACATAAGAAGTTGCACCAGCATCATTTGGGTTTCTTGTATTTCCAGAGCTGTTTCCAGAACCATCAAAAGATTGGTAAGAATAACCAGCCATCACATCCGTTTTTAATTTATCAAAAGTTTTTACATACGTAAAGTACGTATCAAAAGATTCATTAAGAACTTCATTCGTGTAAGAAGAATCATAACCAACAAATAAATCTGTATAATTAGCAGGGCTATTTAAAGGACTATTTCCTAAACCTGTTCCTGTTGATTTATCAAAACCGGCATTAGCCGTTACCGTTAATTCTGGTAAGAAATGAAAATTATATTCCAGTTTTAAATTACCATAATGTCTAAAAACATTAGAAGTATTATTGTTTTGTAATAAAGAAGCTACAGGGTTTCTTGTACCATTGCTAACTAAAGTACTACCTGGTGCTCCAGTTAAATGTTGATAAAACCCACCAAAAGGTGAACTTGAATCATATACAGGTTGTGTTGGGTCATAACGTAAAGCTGCTCCAACTTGCCCAGCATCTGCAAATCTATTATCTTCAAAAGCTCTATTATAATTTAAAGCTATTTTAAAATGATCATCAAAAAATGATGGATTCATAGATAAAGAAACAGTTGCTCTGTCGTATTGAGAAGTTAAAATATTACCTTCAATTCCTGCAAAACCTATAGAAAGTCTTGTTGGTATCGCACCAAAAATTTGACCCCTAGCTGTTAAATTGTGTTGCGTAGAAACTGATTTTTGATAAATTTCATCTTGCCAGTTTGTATTAGCAGTTCCTAATAAACCAACCATACTTGGTTGTCTTTGAGCAACTAAATTTCTAAAAGCATCACCATTAAAAACATTAATTCTATCTTTTATCTCACCAAAACCCATTTGATAATCGTAATCTAAAGAATATTCTTTTCTACCTTTTTTGGTGGTAATGATAATTACACCATTTGCACCTCTAGAACCATAAATTGCAGTTGCAGAAGCATCTTTTAAAACGGAGAAAGACTCAATATCATTTGGATTAATTGTTGCTAAAACACCTCTAGATCCACCAGCCGTTCCAGACATTGGCAAACCATCTACTACTATTAAAGGATTGTTAGATGCGTTTAATGAAGAACCTCCACGAATTCTAATTTCAGAACCAGAACCTGGAGCTCCACTTGTTGTAATACTTACACCAGCAACACGTCCACTTAATAAATTTTCTGGGGTAACAATATTACCTTTCGTAAACTCTTTTTCTGTAATTGCTTCTACAGAACCAGTTGCATCTCTTACAGTAGTTGTACCATAACCAACAACAACAATTTCATCAAGTTGTTCAGAAGACTCTTCAAGTTCAACTGCTAGGTTAAAGTTAGAACCAATAACAATTTCTTTATCTGCATAACCCAGATATCTAAAAACAAGTGTGTCACCTGTTTTCACCTTTTCTATAGTAAAGTTACCATCAAAGTCTGTTTGAGACCCTCTAGTTGTACCTTTTACTACAATACTAACACCAGGTAAATATTCACCGGTTGCTTTTTCTTTTACGACACCTTTAACTGTTTGTTGTGCAAACATTGTAAAGGATGTACTTAAAAGAATACCAATTAACAATAATTTAAATTTTTTCATGTATAATTTGTTAAATAATAACTGTAAATTTGATTTGTATTAACAATAAATTCACATTCCACATTGTAAATATAGAGAGTCGACTGATGTTTACAATATGATAAAAGTTACGAAAACGGTTTCGTGTTAACAACTTTTATCTCTAAATATCATTAAATTAGTAAAAGAACAACACCAAAAATTCTCTTTTCAAATAAAAATGAAGCAAAAAATCACAATAAAAACAATTGCGAAAGAGTTGGGGGTCTCAACATCAACGGTTTCGAAGGCTTTAAAAGATAGTCATGAAATTAGTACTGAAACTAAAGAAAGGATTCAGGCTTATGCCAATCACTATAACTATAAACCTAACAGTTTAGCGCTTCAACTAAGAACCCAGAAAACAAAAGTAATCGGTGTTATTCTGCCTAAAATCGTGCATCATTTCTTTTCTACGGTGATTATGGGAATAGAAGAAGGAGCGAATGAAAAAGGGTATCATATTATGGTTTGTTTTTCCAATGAATCCTATAAGAAAGAAGTAGAAACATTAAGCGTATTATCTAATGGAAGTGTAGATGGATTAATTGTATCGATAGCTAATGAAACTCTTGAAAATAAAGACTTTAAACATCTTGTAGATTTGGTTTCAGAAGAAATTCCTTTGGTTTTATTTGATAGAGTTGTCGATGAAATTTTATGTGATAAAGTTGTCGTTGATGATGTAGGTGCAGGTTATAAAGCTACAAAACATTTGTTAAAAAATGGATGTAAAAAAATTGCTTTAATTACGACTCCTAGTCATGTAAATGTTGGTGCTTTAAGGAGACAGGGTTATGAAAAAGCCTTAATAGAAGCGTATATTAAAACGGATATAAACCTAATTATTGAAGTTGATGAGAAACAAGATATCAAAAAACAAATAGAAAAAGTTTTTGAAGAAGATATTGATGCTGTTTTTGCTGTAAACGAAATTTATGCAGCCAACTCAATGAGAATAGCAAAAGAGAAAGGATTAAATATCCCAGAAGAGTTCTCTATAATAGGTTTTACAGATGGTTTAATCTCAGAATATTCTTCACCATCAATCACTACAGTAGCACAACATGGTTTTACAATGGGTAAACAAGCTGTAGAATTATTGATTGAAAGGATTGAAAATGAATCTGAAATCTACAACCCTAAACGAATTGTGATTTCTAGTGATTTAAAGTTACGAGAATCTACGAAACCGTCGTCGTAAATTTTATAGGTGTTTTTTATCAAATTTATAAAAAAAACATATATTTGTTGCAATATTAAGATTTATCAATAAATTCTATTCCACAAAATTTATTAATTGATAAGTCTAAACACTTATCGTAATATTCATTTATAATATTCGATAATGGAAAAGCGTAAGTTAAGCTTCTGGCAAATCTGGAACATGAGTTTTGGATTTCTAGGAATACAATTTGGATTCGCCCTTCAAGGTGGATTTATGTCAAGAATTTTTCAAACTTTAGGAGCAGGAAAGGAAGAGATTCCTTTGCTATGGATAGCAGCACCCTTAACAGGATTACTTGTACAACCAATTATTGGTTATATGAGTGATAGAACTTGGAGTGTAAAATGGGGTAGAAGAAGACCTTACTTTTTAGTAGGTTCAATTTTAAGTTCATTAGCGCTGTTTTTTGTTCCTCATTCACCTGCATTATGGGTAGCGGCTGGTCTTCTATGGATTTTAGATGCGTCTATAAACATCTCTATGGAGCCATTTAGAGCTTTAGTTGCAGATAAATTACCAGAATCTCAAAGATCTTATGGTTTTGTTGTTCAAACATTAATTATAGGAATTGGAACTTGGATTGCAAGTAATTTGCCATGGATGGTTTCTCAATTTGGTGTTAGTAATGAAGCAGCATCTGGTGTTGTACCAATGTCTGTAAAAGTTGCTTTTGCAATTGGTGCTTTTGTGTTTTTAGTAAGTATTCTTTATACCGTTTTTACAACGGATGAATATCCGCCAGAAGATATGGAAGAGTTTGAGTTAGAGAAAGCAAAGAAGAATAACTTTATTCCAGATATTCTAGAGAATATTGGAAGTATGCCAACTACAATGAAGAAATTGGGAGTTATTCAGTTTTTCTCTTGGTTTGCATTCTTTACAATGTGGAGTATGGCAAACCCAGCTTTAACAGAGCATGTTTTTAATACTCCAGCTCCGATTGAAACTGCTTTTAATATGGCAGATACAGTGCAAGCAGAAGCATTTAAAATTGCAAATACAAAGTTTCAAGAATCTTCTAATTCAGTGGGTTCTGCAATGGGTATTTATGGTTTGTCTTCAATGGTATTCGCTTTATTATTGGCATTTTATACTTCTAAAAGAACCATCAATAGAAAATATGTACATCTATTTTCTTTGATTATTGGAGGTGTCGGTTTCTTATTAATGAATTATGCTTCACCTGAAAATTTAAAATACTGTTTTGTGTTGATCGGTTTTGCTTGGGGTAGTATTTTATCAATGCCGTATGCAATGTTGTCAAGTTCTGTAGACCCTAAGAAAATGGGTGTAATTATGGGAATCTTTAACATGTTTATTGTAATTCCACAAATTATTGCTGCATTAGGAGGAATCAATTTTGTGTCAAGCTTATTAGGTGAAGAAACGATTAATGCAATGACAGTTGCAGGAATTAGTTTAGTAATTGCAGGCTTTTGTAATTTACTAATTACCAATAAAAATGCAATTACTTATCAAGAAGAGAATTAAGAAGTAAAATGAGCATACATAAATTTAATTAGTTGTTTTTAACACTAATAAAATTTTTTATGTGAAAGCGTAGCGATTGATTTACGCATAAAGTTTTTATTCATTTTAGTACAAAATGAAAATTTAAAAATAAATGAAAAAAAGATTTATATTCGATTTAGATGGTGTTATCGTTGACACTGCCAAATATCATTATTTAGCTTGGAAAAAATTAGGGAATCAATTAGGTTTCGAATTCACCAAGGAACAAAACGAATTATTTAAAGGCGTTAGTAGAAAACGTTGTCTAGAAATTTTGTTAGAAATAGGTCATATAGACGCTACCCAAGAACAATTTGATACTTGGATGGTAGAGAAAAATGTAGACTATTTAGCGTATATAGAAAATATGGACGCATCAGAAATTTTGCCTGATGTTCCTAAAATATTAGAATTTTTAAAAGAAAGAGAAATTCCAATTGCTTTAGGATCAGCAAGTAAAAATGCACGTCCAATTTTAGAAAAAGTTAATTTATTACATTATTTCGATGTTATTGTTGACGGAAATAATGTAACCAAAGCCAAGCCAGACCCCGAAGTTTTTCTGCTTGCAGCAAAACAATTGGGTGTAAACCCTAAAGATTGTATTGTTTTTGAAGATGCTGTTGCTGGTATAAAAGCCGCTAATGCAGCAAAAATGATAAGTATTGGTATTGGAGATGAAAAAGTGCTTTCTGAAGCGCAATTCAACTTTACTGGTTTCACAGAAATCAGTACCGATTTTGTCCAAGAGTTGATAAATAGAGAATAGATTAAAGTGAAAAGTGAAAAGTGAAAAGAGGAAGGAAGTCATGAGTTTTTGATATTTCTTTCTCTTTAAAAACAACTTATTAGAGAGTGATTTATCTGACAGCGAAGTAGTCTAAAATCTATTTTCTAATATATCAAAAGAAAAAAAATGAATCAAGATTATATAATACCAAATGAATGGTCAATCCTTGAAGAAGGGTTTGATGCTGAAATGGTGAAATCTTCGGAAAGCTTGTTTAGCATTGGTAATGGTGCCATGGGACAACGTGCTAATTTTGAAGAACAATATACAGGAGATACTTTTCAAGGAAGTTATATAGCAGGTGTTTATTATCCTGATAAAACACGAGTTGGATGGTGGAAAAATGGGTATCCAGAGTATTTTGCAAAAGTTTTGAATGCTCCAAATTGGATAGGAATTAACGTTTTAGTGAATGACGAGAAATTAGATTTACATACGTGTAAAAGCGTTTCAAAATTTAAAAGAGAACTCAACATGAAAGAAGGTTGGTTGTCTAGAAGTTTTGAAGCTGTTTTACAAAACGGAATCAAAATTAAAGTTGATACAAAACGTTTTTTAAGTATAGAAATAGATGCCGTTGGCGCAATTAATTACAATGTAACTCCTTTAAATTCGGATGCTAAAATCACCTACATTCCATATTTAGATGCAGGTATTACAAATGAAGATACCAATTGGGATGACCAGTTTTGGGATGTTTTAGAAGTTTCTCAAAACAATCAGCAGTCTTATATTAAAGCAAGAACCATGAAAACACATTTTTATACGTGTACTTTTATGGAATCTAGATTGTTTATAAATGATAATGAGGTTATTACAGGATGTAATAATAAGCAATCTTCAAATTTTACTTCTTGTTCATATCCACAAGAAATTAAAAAAAATCAAACATTTACGATTCATAAATTTGGTGGGTATGTTGTTGATCGAAATCACAATAAAGATGAACTAATTACTGCTGCAAAAGAGAGTTTAGACAAAGCTGTAAGTTTTGGTTTTGATGCGTTGTTAGAAATGCAAAAACAATCTTGGGCACAAATATGGAACATGTCAGACATTACTATAGAAGGTGATGTAAAGGCACAACAAGGAATTCGTTTTAATATTTTTCAACTAAACCAAACCTATTTAGGTACAGATGCTACTTTAAATATTGGTCCAAAAGGTTTTACAGGAGAAAAATACGGAGGAAGTACGTATTGGGACACAGAAGCGTATTGTATTCCTTTTTATATGGCGACAAAAGATCAATCTGTTGCAAGAAATTTACTAGAATACAGGTACAATCATTTGGATAAGGCGATTGAAAACGCAGCAAAACTTGGTTTTACAAACGGAGCAGCATTATACCCAATGGTGACCATGAATGGTGAAGAATGCCATAATGAATGGGAAATTACTTTTGAGGAAATCCATAGAAATGGTGCCATCGCTTTTGCTATTTATAACTATTACAGATTTACAGACGATTATTCTTACATTCCAGAAAAAGGATTGGAAGTTTTAATTGGAATTGCACGTTTTTGGCATCAAAGAGCGACTTTTTCAACGGATAAAAATAAATTCATGATTTTGGGCGTAACGGGTCCAAATGAATATGAAAATAATATCAATAATAACTGGTACACAAATTACATTGCAAAATGGTGTATAAATTATGCGTTAGAAAATATTGAGGTTGTAAAAACAGATCACATTTCTGATTATATCAGAATAAAAGAAAAAGTAAATTTTTCTGATGATGAATTAAAAGGATGGAAAAAAGTTGCTGATCATATGTATTTTCCATATTCAGAAAAGCACACTGTTTTCTTGCAACAAGATGGCTTTTTAGATAAAGAATTAATTACAGTTGCAAATTTAGAGACGAGTCAAAGACCTATCAACCAAAAATGGAGTTGGGATAGAATTTTACGTTCTCCTTATATAAAGCAAGCAGATACTTTACAAGGTTTCTATATGTTTGAAGAAGATTTTTCTACGGAAGAATTAGAACGTCACTTTGATTTTTACGAACCATTTACAGTTCATGAAAGTTCATTATCTCCTTGTGTACATAGTATTCAAGCAGCAAAGTTAGGTCGGATGGATCATGCGTACGAATTTTATTTGAGAACTTCACGTTTAGATTTAGATGATTATAATCATGAAGTAGAAGAAGGGTTACATATTACTTCTATGGCAGGAACTTGGATGAGTATTGTTGAGGGTTTTGGAGGAATGAGAGTACTAAATAATACACTTTCTTTTTTACCAAAAATTCCTAAAGAATGGAAATCGTATTCATTTAAAGTAAACTTTAGAAAGCAAGTAATTACTGTAAATGTTACTCAAAATGAAACTCATTTTGAATTAGAAGGAAAAAATGAAATAAACATTTTAGTGAACGGAGAGCTTGTAATTGTAACTCCAAATAATTTAGTAACTGTTTAAAATTGAAATCATGAAACTTTACAGGAGCATTTTTTTCTCATTAACAATACTTTTTTTTATAGCATGTATGAATGTTGAATCCCCTAAAAATGTTTCTGAGGTTTCAATTTCAAATACCACTTTAGAAAGAGTAGAACCAACAAATTGGTGGATTGGTTTTAAAAATATTTCATTACAGTTATTAGTAAAAGAAGACAACATTGGTAGCTCAAAACCATCAATTTCTTATGCTGGTGTTTCTATTAAAAAAGTAAATAAAGCGAGAAGTGAAAACTATTTATTTATCGATTTAGAGATTGATAAATCAACCAAAGCAGGAACGTTTGATATTCTTTTTACCTTTGAAGATGGAACAAAAAAAGTACATACCTATGAACTTAAAGCAAGAGTAAATTCTGCTGATAAATATGTAGGTTTTAATAGTTCTGATGCAATTTATTTAATTACTCCAGATCGTTTTTCAAATGGGGATGAAACAAATGATATCAACAAAGATTTAAAAGATACTTCTTTAAACAGAACGGATGGTTATAAACGTCATGGAGGTGATTTACAAGGAATAATAAATCATGTAGATTATATTTCAGACTTAGGGTTTACAACTGTTTGGCCAACTCCAGTATTAACAAATGACATGCCTAAAGGTTCATATCACGGGTATGCAATTACAGATTATTATCAAGTGGACCCTCGTTTTGGAACCCTGGATAATTATAAAAATTTAGCTGATAAATTAAGGAAAAAAGAAATGAAATTAATCATGGATCAAATTGCAAATCATTGTGGTTTGGAACATTGGTGGATGAAAGATTTGCCTTTTAAAGATTGGGTAAATAATCAAAAAAATTACGAAGACAACATAGAGAATTGGAATTGGAAAACAAATATAAATTCTAACCATAGAAGAACCACAAATCAAGATTTATACGCTTCTGAAATTGATAAAAAAGAAAATAATGAAGGTTGGTTTGTTGCCGAAATGCCAGATTTAAATCAACGTAATCCTTTTATGGCAAAATATATTATTCAGAATAGTATTTGGTGGATAGAAACTTTAGGTTTAGGAGGAATTAGACAAGATACCTATCCTTATCCTGATAAAGAATTTATGTCAAATTGGGCAGGTTCTATTATGAATGAATATCCTAATTTTTCTATTGTTGGCGAAGAATGGAGTTACAATCCTCTATTAGTTGGTTATTGGCAAAAAGGCGCAAAAAATAAAGATGGTTACGAAAGTAACTTAAAATCTACTATGGATTTTCCGATGCAGAAAAATATCATTGATGGTATTAAAGAGGAAGAAACATGGGGAACAGGTTTGGTGAAAATTTACGAAGGTTTAGCAAATGACTTCCATTATGCAACTCCAAATGATATTATGATTTTTTTAGACAATCATGATGAAAATAGAATGTTTACAGCTTTAAAAGAAGATGCTACTAATGCAAAAATGGCGTTGAGTTATATGTTGATGTTGCCACGAATTCCTCAAATTTATTACGGAACAGAAATTTTAATGGATGATACCGCAAAACCTGGTGATCATGGTTTAATTAGAACCGATTTTCCTGGGGGTTTTAAAGGAGATAAAATAAATGCATTTACTGGTAATGGCTTGTCTGATGCAAAAAAAGAGATGCAATCTTTTGTGAGTAAAGTATTAAATTATCGTAAAAATAGTGAAGCAATTCAAAATGGAAAAACGATTCATTTTGCACCATTTATGGGAACTTATTTTTTATTCAGAATAAAGGATAATGAAATTGTTGTGCATATTATCAATAAAAATGAAGAACCAATTACGATCGATTTAAAACATTATGCAGAAGTTGGTTTAGATGGTAAGACTTTGAAAAATATTATTACAGGAGAAGAATTTGTTTGGGGTGATGTTATAAAACTGACTAAAAAAGAAAGTATTATTTTAACAACAAAAAAGTAATCCTCTTAAATATTTTACGCAAATAGGAATGAAAAAAATAGTAATAATTTTTGTAGGTATCATTTTAGTTTCTTGTAGCTCAAAGAATTCAAACTCTTTTAAAAATATAGAATCTGCAATTGTTGAAGATGCCGTTTTAGCATCAGGAAAATTAATAAGAGTTGATTCTTTTCCTTCACAATATATTCAACCAAGACCTGTAGATGTTTGGCTGCCAGAAAATTATTCAGAAAATAAAAAATATGCCGTTTTATATATGCATGATGGGCAAATGTTATTTGATGCTACCAAAACTTGGAACAAACAAGAATGGAAAATTGATGAAGCTGCAACAGATTTAATGGAACAAAAAATAACAAAAGATTTTATTGTAGTTGGTGTACATAATATTCCGGATACACGTTGGAAAGATTTGTTTCCAGAAAAGGCAATGGGTTTTATGGATAAAGACAGAAAAGATGAAGTTTATAGAAAAGCTAAAGAAAGTGGTTTTGATATTAATTTTACAGGAGACGAATATTTAAAGTTTATAGTATCAGAATTAAAACCATATATAGATGCAACTTATTCTGTAAGTTCTGATAAGGAAAATACATTTGTAGCTGGTTCATCAATGGGAGGTTTAATGTCTATGTATGCAATTTCTGAATACCCAACTGTATTTGAAGGTGCAGCTTGTATTTCTACACATTGGGTTGGTGGAATGGCGGAAAAAAACAATCCTTTTCCTAGTGCAATTTTTAAATATGTGGAAGCCAATATTCCGGATTCGAATAATCATAAAATGTATTTTGATTATGGAGATAAAACTTTAGATCGTCATTATTCACAATACGCAAGCTTGGTCGATGATATGTTTCTTGAAAAAGGATATTCAGCAAATAATTATAGAAATTTATTTTTTCCTGAAGCGGATCATTCAGAACAATCTTGGCAAACCAGAATTCATCTTCCTTTAACTTTTTTGTTGAAAAAGTAAGATTAAATTAAAGCCCATTCAGGTTAAAAGAATAATACAAATTGTTAGTTCGAATAAATTTGTATCGAGAACAGATAAAAAATAACTATGAAGAATTTAAAATTCCTTTTTTTATTCCTTTTTATTACAACTTCTGCTATTGCACAAAATTCAAATAGAATTTTTAAAAAAGCTGATCTTTTAAAAGAGAATCAATTTAAAATAGAAGTATCAGACGGAATATATCAGATCAATTTCTATAATTCAAATATTGTTGAAACTACTTTTATTCCAAATGGAGATATTGCATCAAAAACATCTCATGCAGTCGTTTTAATGCCTGAGGAAACAGATATAAGAATAAATGAAACAAATGAGGAGGTAAATTATCAATCGGATGGTATTGAAGTTAAAATTCAAAAATCACCTTTTCAAATCTCTTATTTATATAAAGGAAAACAAATTACATCAGAAAAAACAGGATATTCTAAAGATTCAATTCATGAGAAAATTCAATTCAATCTCACAAATGATGAGGTTTTATATGGAGGTGGAGCAAGAGCTTTAGGAATGAATAGGAGAGGTTTTCGTTTGCAACTTTACAACAAAGCGCATTACGGTTATGAAACACATTCAGAGTTGATGAACTTTACATTGCCAATTGTAATTTCATCAAAAAAATACATGATTCATTTTGATAATGCACCTATTGGATATTTAGATTTAGATAGTAAAAAAGACAATTCTTTAACTTATGAAACTATTTTTGGGCGTAAAACCTACCAAGTTATTGTGGGTGATTCTTGGATGGATTTAGTAAATAATTATACCGATTTAACAGGGAAACAACCTTTGCCTCCAAGATGGACTTTAGGTAATTTTTCAAGTAGATTTGGGTATCATTCTCAAAAAGAAACTGAAGCAACAATAGCGAAGTTTAAGTCAGAAAAAATACCTGTAGATGCAATTATTTTAGACTTGTATTGGTTTGGAAAAGAAATTAAAGGAACGATGGGAAATCTTGAAGTTTACAAAGATTCTTTCCCAGATATGAAAGGAATGATTTCGCGTTTAAAAAATAAGGGTGTAAAAACTGTTTTAATTACGGAACCCTTTGTTTTAACCACTTCAAAAAAATGGAAAGAAGCTGTCGAAAAAGATGCTTTAGCGAAAGATTCAATAGGAAACCCCGCAAAATATGATTTCTATTTTGGAAATACAGGGATTGTAGATATTTACAAGAAAGAAGGAAAAGATTGGTTTTGGGATATTTATAAAGATATTTTAAATCTTGGAGTAAAAGGGCTTTGGGGAGATTTAGGTGAGCCCGAAGTGCATCCAAATTGGGTACAACATGCAACAGGTTCTGCAAATGAAGTTCATAATATTTATGGTCATGATTGGGCACGTTTAATTTTTAAAGGTTATCAAAAAGAGTTTCCAAACGAAAGACCTTTTATTTTAATGAGAGCGGGCTATTCTGGTTCTCAACGTTTTGGAATGATTCCTTGGTCTGGAGACGTAAACAGAACTTGGGGAGGTTTGCAATCTCAACCAGAAATTGCTTTACAAATGGGCATGCAAGGTTTGGGGTATATGCATTCTGATTTAGGCGGATTTGCAGGCGCAAATTTAGATGACAATCTATACACACGATGGCTACAATATGGTGTTTTTCAACCAATTTTTAGACCGCATGCACAAGAAGATGTGGCAAGTGAACCTGTTTTTAGAAGCGAGAAAGCAAAGAGATTAGCTAAAGAATCTATTGAGTTACGCTATAAGTTATTGCCTTATAATTACAATCTAGCATTTGTAAACAATCAAAAAGGGAGTCCTTTAATGCGTCCTATTTTCTTTGAAGAAGATGACGAAAAACTGATGGAAAATTCATCAACTTATTTATGGGGAAAAGATTTTTTAATCATACCAGTTTTAAAAGATTCAGTAAAATCAAAAGAAATTTATTTTCCTAAAACGGGGAATTGGTTTCATTTTTATACGGATGAAAAAATTGAAGGTGGACAAACTAAAATTGTAAAGGTTGATGAAAATTCAATTCCTATTTATGTGAAAGCAGGAGCGTTTATTCCGATGACAAAATTAGTGCAAACAACAGATGATTACAATGGGAATAATTTAGAAATTCATTATTATTTTGACGCTTCTGTAAAGAAAAGTGAAAGAGAAATGTATACTGATAATGGCTTACTTTCTAATGCTTATGAAAAAGGGGAATATGAGATTTTAGAATTTGAAGCAGAAATTACTAAAAAATATTTAGAAATCAATTTTGACGTTGAGTTTGGTGATCACTGGAAATCTTCGGATAAAGAAATAACATTGATTATTCACAATGTCAATTGGAATCCTAAAAAGATAAAAGTAAATGGAAAAAGAAAACGAATTTCATCCGAAGAGAGTAAACTAACGCTTCCTTTAAAATGGAATGTAAAGAAAGAATTAAAAATAAAAATAACATTAAACTAAACAGCAATGCATAAAATATTTTCACTTATTTTAATTTCAGGAATCTTTTTTTCTTGTCAGAAAGAAAAAAAAGAAGCTACAATTATTTCAAATGAATTCGCATCAATTTCTAATTCAGATTTAGAAACAGCTGTAATCTATGAAGCAAATATCCGTCAATATTCTCCAGAAGGAACATTTGAAGAATTTACAAAAGACATTCCTGAAATCAAGAAATTAGGCGTTAAAATTATCTGGTTAATGCCAATTTTTCCAATTTCGGAAACCAAAAGAAAAGCAACTGGTGGAGTCGATAGTAAATTTGCTTCAGAATTCCCTAAAGAGGAGCAAAGCAAATATTTAGGAAGCTATTATGCAGTTTCAGATTTTACGAAAATCAATCCAGAGTTTGGTACAATTGAAGACTTTAGAAAGTTGATAAAAACGGCTCATGAAAATGGAATTTATGTAATTTTAGATTGGGTTCCTAATCATACAGGCTGGGATCACACGTGGTTAAAAACCAATCCAGATTTTTACACGAAAAATGATAAAGGAGAAGTAACATATCCAAAAGGTACAGATTGGACAGATGTTGCTGATTTAAATTATGACAATATAAAGTTGCAAGAAGCGATGATTTCTGATATGATATATTGGTTACATAAAGAGAATGTTGATGGCTTTAGATGTGATGTTGCAGGTTCTGTACCAACTTCATTTTGGCAAAAAGCAATTCCTAAATTAAGAGCAGAAAAAGAGATTTTCATGTTGGCTGAAGCTTGGGAGCCTGAATTGTTAAAAGGAAATTTGTTTGATATGGCGTATGCGTGGGATGGACATCATTTATTTAATGGTTTAGCAAAAGGCGAAAAAAGTATTGAAGATTTAAAGGAATACATCAATAACACCTATAATGAGCGTTATGAAAATGATGATATTCTTATGAATTTTGTGACCAATCATGATGAAAATTCTTGGAATGGAACCATTAAGGAAAGAATGGGAGAGAGGGCTGAAATACTAACAGTTTTAAGTTATGTTTTGCCAGGAATGCCTTTAATTTATTCAGGTCAGGAGTACGATTTAAGTCATCGGTTAAAATTTTTTGAGAAAGATTCTATTCCTAAAGTGAAGGGTAAGACTTTTGATTTATTAAAGGAATTAGGCGAGTTGAAAAATACAAATTCAGCTTTAAATGGAGGGAAAGAAAAGGCGACCTTTGATGTTTTGAAAAGCGAAAAGGATGTTTTTATTTTAAAAAGAACAAAAGGAGATAAAACGCTTTTATTTATTGCTAATTTTTCTAAGGAAGCGCATGAATTTAGTGTTTCAGAAAAAGGAATTTTTACAAATTTTTTAACGAATAAAAAAGTTGAGTTTACCGATCGTGTTTTTCCAATTGGAGCGACTGAATATAAAATACTAGTAAAATAAGAATGAGAAAAGCCCTTTATTTTATTTGCCTTATATCCCTTTTTAGCTGTAAAGAAAATTCATCAGCAAAAGAAATTGAAAAACAGATTGTTGAAAAAGAATTTGTGTGGGAAGGAGCAAATATTTATTTCTTGTTGACAGATCGTTTTAATAATGGAGATACTTCAAATGATATCAATTTTGACAGAACCAAAGAAACTGGAAAATTACGAGGTTTTGAAGGTGGGGATATTAAAGGGATTACTCAAAAAATTAAAGAAGAGTATTTTACCAATTTAGGAATAAATGCTATTTGGATGACGCCAATAGTTGAACAAATTCATGGAGCAACCGATGAAGGAACAGGATTCACTTATGGTTATCATGGGTATTGGACTAAAGATTGGACGAATATCGACCCAAATTACGGAACAAAAGAAGATTTAAAAGAACTGGTAAAGGTTGCTCATAAAAACGGAATTCGGGTGCTTTTAGATGCTGTTATTAATCACACAGGACCTGTGACAGCAAAAGATACTGTTTGGCCTTCCGATTGGGTTAGAACAGCACCACAATGCTCTTATGAAAATTATGAACATACCATTTCTTGTACGTTAGTTGAAAATTTACCAGACATTAAAACGGAAAGTAATCAAAGTGTCGCATTGCCGCCGCAATTGGTCGCAAAATGGAAAGCAGAAGGACGATACGAGCAAGAAATGAAAGAATTAGATGCGTTTTTTGCAAGAACAGGACATCCAAGAGCACCTCGTTTTTATATCATCAAATGGCTCACAGATTATATTACAGAATTCGGAATTGATGGTTACAGAGTAGATACTGTAAAGCATACAGAAGAATTTGTGTGGCAAGAATTGAAACAAGAATGTGATGTTGCATTTGCCGAATACAAGAAGAATAACTCAGATAAAGTGTTAGATAATAATAGCTTTTATTTGGTCGGAGAAGTCTATAATTACTCGATTTCACATGGAAAAGCGTATGATTTTGGAGACAAAAAAGTAAATTATTTTGATAAGGCATTTAATAGCTTAATCAATTTTGAGTTAAAATGGAATGTAAAGCAAATGGCTGAAAAAGATATTTTCGATAGATATGATGCTATCTTACATAACGAATTAAAAGGTTATGGAATCTTAAATTATCTGACTTCACATGATGATGGTCAGCCTTTTGATAAAGAAAGAAAAAAGCCCTACAAAACGGCAACCATGTTATTGTTAACTCCTGGAACTTCACAGGTTTATTATGGTGATGAATCTGCAAGAGATTTAACGATTGATGATACCGTTGGTGATGCAACTTTGCGTTCTTTTATGAATTGGAATGATATTAAAACTAAAGATGAAACTCAAAAAATATTACAT
>Ga0209279_10000516_pt1 | contig 24719 bp, 26 predicted proteins | sample CoawatmetaG00DNA_3_FD_187508 | JGI IMG/M metagenome (GOLD analysis project Ga0209279, IMG submission 187508) | Marine microbial communities from the West Antarctic Peninsula - Coastal water metaG006-DNA (SPAdes) (version 2) | ecosystem: Environmental > Aquatic > Marine > Coastal ... | reverse complement strand
GCAACAGACCACCGGACCGACACCGGCGACGAGGCATTTTTATGATAGCGCTATTGCGCCGTGACTTATTGCTCGCCACGCGGGCAGGGGGCGGATTTGGGCTTGGACTTGTATTCTTTTTGATTGTCGTGGTGCTGGTGCCATTTGGGGTCGGACCCGAAACCGCAATTTTGTCTCGGATCGCACCAGGGATATTGTGGGTGGCGGCACTGCTGGCGGCTCTGTTGTCGCTGGACCGCATCTTTGCGCTCGATCATGAAGACGGATCGCTCAGTCTGCTTGCTACGGCACCAATCCCGCTAGAGGCTGTCGCTGTGGTCAAGGCCGCAGCGCATTGGCTGACGACAGGCGTGCCACTGGCCATCGCGGCGCCGGTGCTTGGGGTCCTGCTGCATTTGGACCCAAGCGCATTTGGGCTCGTTGTGGTGACGCTATTGCTGGGAACACCTGCGTTATCGGTCATTGGCACCTTTGGGGCAGCGTTGACGGTTGGCATCAGGCGGGGCGGGTTACTTTTGTCGCTTATCGTGTTGCCACTTTATGTGCCGACGTTGATATTCGGGGCCGAGGCAGTACGGCGCGGCGTCGACGGGCAAGATCCCGCAACCCCACTTTTGATGCTTGGTGGGATCACGGCGGGGGCGGTGGCGCTTTTACCATTTGCAACTGCGGCAGTCTTGCGCATGAACTTGCGTTGAAACGCACACTACAGAGGACTAAGTGACAATCATGTCGATGTGGGAATATGCAAATCCGAAACGGTTTATGGGCTGGACTGGCCCAGTTTTACCGTGGGTATTTGGCGGCGCTGCTGTCTGCCTAACCGTGGGCCTGATCTGGGGCTTTTTCTTTACGCCTGACGAGGCGCGACAAGGGTCGACAGTCAAGATTATTTACCTTCACGTCCCTGCGGCGCTTATGGCGATCAATGCGTGGATCATGATGTTAGTCGCGTCACTTATCTGGTTGGTGCGTAGGCATCACGTATCAGCGCTTGCAGCCAAGGCGGCGGCACCGGTAGGGGTAGCAATGACGTTGATCGCACTGGCAACGGGGGCGATTTGGGGCCAACCGATGTGGGGGACATATTGGGCATGGGATCCACGCCTGACGTCGTTCCTGATCTTGTTTCTATTCTATCTTGGCTACATGGCGCTTTGGGCGGCGATTGATGATCCGGACACCGCGGCAGATTTGACGTCAGTTTTGTGCATGGTCGGATCGGTATTTGCGCTGATGTCGCGCTATGCTGTAAATTTTTGGAACCAAGGGCTACACCAAGGGGCGTCACTGTCATTGGACAAAGAAAAAAACGTGGCTGACGTGTTTTACCAGCCGTTGCTGTTTGCAATCGCTGGCTTCGTTTTACTGTTCTTTGCGCTCGTTCTTCTGCGGACCCGCACAGAAATCCGCACACGCCGCCTGCGTGCTTTGATCCGCAGAGAAGGACAATGATGCCAGACCTTGGAAAATACGCGACTGAAGTGCTTTTGGCCTACGGAGTGAGCATTGCGATCTTGGCGACGTTGGTTGTGATGAGCTGGCGGCAGTCACGACGCGTGCGCCGTGAACTTGAGGCCGCCGAGGCGCGTAAAAATGGGTAAATTGTCGCCGATGATGCTGGCTCCGCCAGTACTGTTTGCGGCCCTTGCAGGTCTATTTTTGGCGGGGATGATGCGCGACAATGTCAATGAGCTGGCGTCAACATTTGTGGGGCAACAAGCGCCCGATGTCGCTGCTAAGCCCGTGCCAGGGACTGTACTGCTGATTGCGAGCGACTTGCGAGATGGCGAGGTCACGATCCTGAATTTCTGGGCCAGTTGGTGCCCGCCTTGCCGCGCCGAGCATCCGACTCTGTTGGACCTTCAGGCCCAAGGCTACCGCGTTGCAGGCCTGAATTTCCGCGATGAGGCTGATAAGGCCGCCGAATATCTGGCCGAGGACGGAAACCCGTTTTTTGCAACAGGGTTTGATCCACGCGGGCGCACAGCAATTGATTGGGGGGTAACAGCCCCGCCGGAGACATTCATCGTTTCGGGTGATGGGACAGTTTTGTTCCGCTTTGCTGGGCCTCTGATAGGGTCTGACTATGAACAGCGGTTTTTGCCAGCGTTGCGCGCTGCTGAAGGTCAATGACCACGGCTCGCGCCATGGAATTCATTATTTTGTAAGTTGAACTGAGCCGTTGCAGTCCGCCCTGACCGATTGTTTTTGACGCTTTTTGGAAAAGGCCCGCAGATGATCTGCGGGCCTTTTGTTGTTTTAGGTCGCTTTTGCGAGGTTGCGCAGCACGTAGTGCAGCACACCGCCGTTTTCGACATATTCGATCTCAACAGCGGTATCGATCCGGCATTTGACGGTGATGTCTTTTGTGTCACCGTTTGCAAATGTGATTGAGGCCGTCATGTCTTGCAGCGGCTTAACTGCATCAAGGCCAAGGATCGTAACCGTTTCGTCACCTGTCAGGCCCAAAGACGTGCGGTTGTCACCGCCTGTGAATTCAAACGGAACCACGCCCATGCCAACAAGGTTGGAACGGTGAATACGTTCGAAGCTTTCTGCAATAACGGCTTTAACACCGAGAAGTGCTGTACCTTTGGCGGCCCAGTCACGCGATGACCCTGCGCCGTATTGTTCACCAGCGAAGACGACTAGCGGCGTGCCCGCCTCTTGGTGCGCCATGGCTGCGTCAAAGATTGACGACTGCGTGCCGTCGGGTCCTTTTGTGTAGCCGCCTTCGACGCCGTCGAGCATCTCATTCTTGATGCGAATGTTGGCAAATGTACCGCGCATCATAACCTCGTGGTTGCCGCGCCGTGAACCGTAAGAGTTAAACTCGCGCGCTGGCACCTGGCGGTCAATCAGGTACTGACCAGCAGGCGATGTATCCTTGAACGAGCCCGCAGGAGAGATGTGGTCGGTTGTAACCATATCGCCCAGAACGGCTAGAACCTTGGCATTTTCGACGTTTTTGATCGTGCCTGCGTCCTTGGACATGTTGCGGAAGTAGGGCGGATTTTGCACGTAAGTTGACGCCGTTGGCCAGTCGTAAGTCTCAGAGTCAGTTGTCTCAACCGCCTGCCACTTTTCATCGCCCTTAAACACGTCCGCATATTTCTTGAGGAACGCTTCGCGGGTGACTGTTTGCTCGACCAGCTCGTTGATTTCGGTCGATGTGGGCCAGATGTCTTTTAGGTAGACGTCGTTGCCATCGCGGTCCTGACCGATTGGATCAGACGCGAGGTTGATGTCCATGGTCCCAGCCAGCGCATATGCAACGACCAATGGCGGCGATGCCAGATAGTTGGCGCGCACGTCAGGCGAAATGCGGCCTTCAAAGTTGCGGTTCCCCGACAGAACGGATGTCGCGACCAAATCACCTTCAGCGATGGCATCTGATAGCTCTTTTTGCAGCGGGCCAGAGTTACCGATGCACGTCGTGCAACCGTAACCAACAAGGTTAAAGCCAATTTTATCAAGGTCTTTTTGCAGATCTGCAGCTTCAAGGTATTCCGACACAACCTGTGATCCAGGCGCCAGCGACGTCTTGACCCAAGGCTTGCGATCCATGCCCAATGCGGCGGCTTTACGTGCAACAAGGCCTGCGCCGATCATGACATATGGGTTGGATGTGTTGGTGCACGATGTGATCGACGCAATCACAACCTTGCCTGATTCCAGCGTGTAGTCTTCGCCAGCGACAGCCACTTCTTTACCCATCGGGCGCTTGAATGTGTTTTCCATCTCGTTGGCAAAGGCGGATTTCGCGTTGGTCAGTGCCACGTAATCTTGTGGACGCTTCGGGCCGGAAATCGCAGGCACGATTGTGCCCATATCAAGCGACATTGTCGTGGTGTAAACTGGTGCGTAATCTGCGCCACGCCAGAATCCATTTTCTTTGGCATAGGCTTCAACCAGCGCGATGCGGTCTTCGGCACGACCAGTATTGCGCAGGTAACGCAATGTTTCACCGTCGATTGGGAAGAACCCACATGTGGCACCATATTCAGGCGCCATGTTGGCGATTGTCGCACGATCGGCCAATGGCAGAACGTCCAAACCAGCGCCGTAGAATTCAACGAATTTGCCAACAACGCCAAGGCCGCGCAACATTTCGACTACTTTCAGGACCAAATCGGTGCCTGTCGTGCCTTCGACCAACTGACCTGTCAGCTCAAACCCGACAACTTCAGGGATTAGCATGGACACAGGTTGACCCAACATCGCAGCTTCGGCCTCAATACCGCCAACGCCCCAGCCAAGAACGGCCAGGCCGTTAACCATGGTTGTGTGGCTGTCTGTGCCAACAAGCGTATCAGGATAGGCGACTTCATCGCCGTTTTGATCGGTATCTGTCCAAACGGTTTGCGACAGATACTCAAGGTTCACCTGATGGCAGATGCCTGTGCCCGGCGGTACAACGCGGAAGTTGTTGAATGCGCCTTGGCCCCATTTCAGGAACTGGTAACGCTCCATGTTGCGCTCGTATTCGCGGTCTACGTTCATCTGGAACGCACGCGGCTGGCCAAACTCATCGATCATAACTGAATGGTCGATGACCAGATCAACAGGGTTGAGCGGGTTAATCTGCTGGGCGTCGCCACCCAAAGCCACAATGCCGTCGCGCATAGCGGCAAGGTCAACCACGGCAGGAACGCCGGTGAAATCTTGCATCAACACGCGGGCAGGGCGGTAAGCGATCTCACGGGGGTTCTTACCACCGTTTGTGGCCCATTCGGAAAACGCCTTAATGTCGTCGACGGACACGGAAAAACCGCCATCCTCAAAGCGCAGCAGATTTTCCAATACAACCTTCAAGGCGGCGGGCAGCTTGGAAAAGTCACCAAGGCCGGCTGCTTCTGCGGCGGCAATTGAATAATATGAAACCGACTGGGACCCAACGGTCAATTTTCTGCGGGTCTTGGCGGTATCGTGGCCGACTGTAATGGTCATTGGCTATTCCCTTTTTAGGCGCTTGTAAAGATGATTAACTGGCTTTTGCCCCATGCGAGCGTTGTTTTCAAGGGCTGGTTGCAAAATTGTATACCATTGCACACCGAAATCTACCGTACGATGTGTGAAAAGGGTCAAAATTGAAACATCACTCACGAAACCCTCGCATTTCCTTGATTGGTCATTTCAGGGAATTCTGAATAGACCATGAACTAGGGGAAGAAAAATTTGGGAACGACATGCGAAATTTTATAACAGCACTCGCCTTTTGGGGTGCGTTCGGGGTGACGCCGGTTGCGGCGCAAGACAATAAAGTTGTCGTTGAACTGTATACGTCTCAGGGCTGTTCGTCCTGCCCGCCTGCAGACGCGCTGCTGCATGAATTGGCTGGGCGGTCTGATGTGATCGCACTCGCGTTGCACGTTGATTATTGGGATTATTTGGGCTGGAAAGACAACTTTGGCAGCCCTGACTTTACAGCGCGCCAGCATGGCTACGCACGCGCTGCCCATGCAACGACGGTCTATACACCGCAAATGATCATTGGCGGCAAAGATCACGTCATTGGATCCAAAGCGATGGAAATCATGGATTACGTGGCGCAGCATCGCAATGTGGTTGACCAAATCGCGATGACACTGGCGCGAAATGGCGACGAAGTACAGATCAACGCTCAGTCAAATGCTGGCCCGCTCGGTAGTCTTATTGTGCAAGTTGTGCGGTACACGCCTGAGGAAACTGTCGTAATTAGCCGTGGTGAAAACGCTGGTAAAACAATAAGTTACAACAACATCGTGCACACGTGGGACGAGGTAGGCAATTGGGATGGATTGCGTCCACTTGCAATAACGGCCCCTGTTCAAGGGTCCGACCCGATCGTCGTGATAATCCAAGCCGATCGGCATGGTCCAATCTTGGCAGCCGCTGAAATCCGTTAGGGCGCGTTTTTCCAACGGCGGTGAACCTAGAACCATTGATCAGGATTTTCGGTGACCTTGTCGGTCAACCGGTCGGCTATATCTTGCATTATCTGCGTGGGCGCCGTGTGCTTGATCGGCGACTGAATATCCACGTCAAACGATTAGCCGTCAGCGCGGCGCGTATCAAAATACGGCACCACCAGCGCATCAAGCGAAATCGCAATATTCGCAGCAGAGGAGACCGTTTTGGCAAGATTTCCCATAAATGGAACACGTCGGGCGTAAGGCATGCGCAGTGTGGTCCCGATCAACCCACGCAAAGCGCGGTCAACAAGCCAATCAGCGGCAGAGCCTTTGGGGGAACGGCGGGGGCGTGATCATACGATCCAGCTACGCAACTGGTGTCGTCATCAGGCAAGGTCATCGGGCGATTTAGGTAAACCGGTGCCAACCATGCTGTCGCGGGTCACGAGGTGGGCCAAATCATCCGTGCTCCAGCCGTCGGTCCCGTCGGGGCGGGCTGGGATGACGATGTAGCGCATATCAGCGGTGCTATCGTGTACGCGGATTTGGGTCGTCTCAGGCAATGTAACTCCGAATTCAGCCAGCACGCGGCGTGGTTCGCGGACAGTGCGCGAACGATATGCGCGTGACTTGTACCAGTCGGGGGGCAAGCCAAGCAGGTTGCGCGGATAACAAGAACACAGCGTGCAAACGACGATATTGTGCAGGTCGGCTGTGTTTTCCACGGCAATCAACTTCATTGGGCCGATATCAAAGCCCATCTCAGAAGTGGCAACACTGGCATCATGCTGCAACGCGGCGCGAAAATCGAGGTCCGTCCACGCGCGGGCCACAACCGCGGCGCCATTGGCAGGGGTGCGGTTGTCCATCGCGTCAATCTGACGTGCAATCTCGGCAGCTGTAGTCACGCCTTTTTCAATCAACAACTCGCGAACGGCAATTTCCATGGTTTGCCAATAGCTTAGAGGATGATCGTTATCTGCGCGAAACGGGTGACCTGATGGCGACAGATGGTCGTGGTGATCATGCGGCATCTGCGGGCTCCAACCAATGTGCGTAAATTTCGGCTTCAATCGTATCTGTTGGGGTCTCGGCGGCGGCTCCCCAAACTTCGGCCATCGTAAACCGTACGCGGTGCAGCGCCAAAGGTGCGCCCGAGTGCCGGTACGCCAACTGTTCAGGGTTCGCAAATGGGCCAAGCGTGCGTTCAATCACGCCGCATTTGCCGCGCAAATAGGCGGGCGTACGGATGTGGCCGGGGGGCATGTCATTGCGGACGCGGACGCGACTACCCATCCGCGGCATCGCCGTATGTTTGGCCACGTTCACGGATGGCCGACATGCGTTCACCAATCTCAAATGTTGTCAACACACCTGCTTCCACAAGGTTTTGCGACACCGACGCAATCCAGCGTTCATAATAACTTAGCTCTTCAAAGCTGCTAGGCGGCATGTCCTCAAGGACACGGCGCAAGCCATCGACGGTGAAGTGACCCTTTGCAGAACATAGGATCATTAGCGCATCGACACGCTTTTCCCAAAGGGCAAAATCGTGGTCAGCAAGCGGAACTTCACCAGCAGCAGCGCCACCCATATCGTGCCAGCGATGGCCTTCGGCCTGTGGAATTGTATCATTCATGTCCCAACTCTAGGACGCGCGTCAGGGGCTGTCCACATCATCTTCGTCGTCTGTGATCAGGGTAATCGTACCATCATCGGCAAGGGCGCGCACAGCGGATGACAGATCGCGCATCGCTTCTTCCGCGATCTTTGCTTTGATGGAGCCTTGTTCGTCAGCTTCTTCACGGATTTGACCGGCCATACGCTGGGAGATAATCTCAAGAATAAATTCGGCCGTGGCGACCAGTTCCGTATCACCAGCCAAAGCACCTGCAATTGCTGTCGCCAACACCTCTGGCGGGATACCGCGAATACAGGCAGGCACATCTGTCGGGGTTAGGCGTAGCGGAATGTCTTTGAACGTAAATATCGACTTGCGGACACTGTCAGCAAAAACGGGATCGTCTTCGCCCAACCCGTCAAGCAGGCTTTCGCGAATCTGAGCTGGACTGGAGTTTAAGATCGCACCGATCCGCGCATCGGGTGCCTTGTCAAACGCGACAGCAACCGACTGACAATGATCTTTGACCAGCGCCACACCAATGCGCTGTACAGCTTCAGGTGCAATCTTTTCCGTTCGGGACACTGCATAAGTGATTCGACGGGCAAGATCGCCCGGCAACTTTTCCAAAACGGCAGCAGCGCGCGAGACCGGTAACTTGGACAATGCGACAGCACCCACTTCAACGCTTTGCTCAGTCATGATGCCGACAAAACAGTCGTCGGGCATGGCAAGCAGTACTGGCCAAGGCTCTGTCCCTTTTGCATTTAACAGCTCTGCGCGCAGTTTTACAGCAAGATTGGGGCTAAGGTGGTCAGACAGCGCGTCAATCGCACCGTCAACACCGCCCGGCGATGATAAGCCCACAGAAATAAGGTCGCGCGCGAACTCTGCGGCAACGAGATGCACGGTGTCGCGATCAATAAGGCGGATTGCACCCAATTCGCGCGCCAAAAGCATTTGCATCTCTTCAGGAAGCTGGGACAGCTCTAACTTGCCACCATCCCCAATCAATATGCACAATCACAGCGGCCTTGCGCTTGCGTGTGAGCGGTGGCGTACGGGAGGACAATGGGGCGAGGGTTGTTTGTGTCATGGCATCTGCGTGCCACATCATACTGAACGAAGTGTTAGCGCCTACTCGGAATGTGTGAATTGAACAGACATTGTGCGCAACGCGGCGCTTGTTTCAGAAGAAATTGTTTTAACGTCTGCCGTCAATACGTGCAGAGTGCGCATCATTTCGACAAGCGTTTCGGTTTCGGCAGCATCAAATTCGCGATCAGCGCGCGCAAAGCCTCCAATACTGCGGCTTTCGTCAATCTCGACGCCACAGACTGTACCAAATTTCATACCGTATTCAGCGGCCTTGGTCAGCACGTTCATCGGATCCTGTTCGGCTAACGCGGACCATTTGATCGCACCGGTGTTTTCAAATGCCCATGCAACAATAGGGTCAGACATGACAAACCCATTCTGCGAATAGTAATCTAACCATTCCTTAGCATACGTCTGAAATAGGAACGTCGGTGTCGTAAAGCGCACATGGAGGGCAAGGGCAAAACCAGCAGTCGCAATCTTCTGTACTTCCTCTAATAGTCTATGTATCTCTAGTTGATTTGCCATCGTTCTACTTTCTTTCTGGTTGCTAATTCAAACACTATAGAAATACTAATAAATGAGCCTTAGGACTGATCACTAAAATGCAAGATGCACTTTATTATAGCAAGACGTGTATACGGACTAAATGATGCAAAGAATTGGCCCAGCAGAAATCCAGAGTTTAGCCCCAGCTGGCCATTACATCGCGTTGCGAATCGGTTTTGCATTTCCAGTCGAAGAAATTAATTCTCTGCCTCTCGATTGGGTCGATCATTACACCAAAAATCGATACATGCTATTCGATCCGATCATTCGCTGGGCCTATTCTAGTGTCGGCGCATTGCGCTGGTCAGACATCCCAATTGACGACCCGCGGAGTATTATTTCGCAGGCTCAAACATTTGGATTGCGCTATGGCGCCGCGATTTCCGTTTTCGACGGAAATGCCGCGGGTCAACGATCTTTTGGATCTTTTGCTCGATCCGACAGGGACTATTCTGATTTAGAAATCAACCTGTTACACGCCTATGTTAAACGACCTTGGAATGGTAAAGGACGGCAAGCGTCTGAAGGAAATTGCCTTTGACTTGGGTGTGACCGAAGGCGCGGTTAAGCAGCGTTTGAAAAATGCAAAAACCAAGCTCGGGGCAAAAACGGGAACGCAGGCAGCAGCCCTTGCGAGCCAGTACGGCTTGATTTAATGGCGGGAGTTGTGAACGAAAGGTTAACGGCGCGTTAACCATTTTCCTGTGGGTAAGTCATGTATGGAGCCTTTTCGCCCTCCCGTGATTGACGACAATCATGAGGTGAGGTGATATTCTAAACTCTCCACAAAGGAGAGCAAAATGGAAAATATCACATTCAACCTGTCGCAACTTCACATTCACGGGACTGCCTTTTACGACTTTCTTGGACTGCGGAAACGATTCTTTGTCGACAAATTAGGGTGGGATATTCCCCATGATGACGACGTTGAAATGGATCAATACGACAACCCTAAGGCGTATTACTCTTTGGTGCTGCGCGATGGTGTTGTTATCGGTGGCGCGCGCGCAATGACGACAACGGCCAAATGGGGCACGCATAGCTACATGTTGCGGGACGCGTTCAATGGTAAATTGATAGATATTCCACCCAGTGTTATGGCGGCTGATATCGTCAGTGATGACATGTGGGAATGCACTCGCCTTGTGATGTCTGAAGACGTGAATACGCACGCCGACCGCAGCGAATGCCTTGGATTGATCGTTCAGGGCCTTGTTGATGTTGCAGTAGAGCAGGGCGCATCGCAGCTGATTACATTGTCGACATTGTCGCTGGTGCGGGCGCTACGCCAGCGTGGTTTTGATGCAGAGCGGATCGGAGAGTCATATCTGAATGAAGGCGACGGACGCCGCTATGCTGTTTTGTCGATGCCGGCGAAACGCACCATGCCGCATATGCCGCGTGCGACTCATCGTATTCAGCCGCAGCCACTGCACGCGCCAGCCGTATAAATCAATTAGATGGGCCTCGGGGGCCCATCTCGTTTTTCCCAAATTTGGGCGCTTTGGCGCTATCCAAACACGCGCGCAAAAATCGTGTCGACATGCTTGGTGTGGTAGCCAAGATCGAATTTCTCTTCGATCTCTTCAACCGACAGAGCTTTGCGGACGTCTTCGTCTGCCAATAGCTCTGTCTTAAAGTCGGCGTTATTGTCCCAGACCTTTAGGGCATTGCGCTGCACGAACCTATAGCTGTCCTCGCGGCTGACGCCTGCTTGGGTTAAAGCCAACAGCACACGCTGCGACATGATCAAGCCACGGAACTGATGCATGTTTTTCATCATGTTTTCAGGATAGATGATCATTTTTTCAACAACACCTGCCAAACGGTTCAGCGCGAAATCAAGCGTGATCGTTGTGTCAGGGCCGATCGTGCGCTCAACTGACGAATGCGAAATGTCACGCTCGTGCCAAAGGGCGACGTTTTCCATCGCAGGGATGACAGACATGCGCACCAAACGGGCCAAACCAGTCAGGTTCTCGGTCAAAATTGGGTTCTTTTTGTGCGGCATCGCGGACGATCCCTTTTGCCCAACTGCGAAATACTCAGCACCCTCTAACACTTCAGTCCGCTGCATATGGCGAATTTCCGTCGCGACGTTCTCTATACTGGATGCTATAACGCCCAAAGTAGCAAAGAACATGGCATGACGGTCGCGTGGAATAACCTGTGTGCTGATCGGCTCTGGTGTCAGGCCAAGCTGCTCGCAGACATATTCCTCAACGCGCGGATCAACGTTTGCAAACGTACCAACAGCGCCGGAAATGGCGCCCGTCGCAATTTCAGCACGCGCATTGATCAGACGGGCACGGTTGCGGTCCATTTCCGCGTAAAAACGCGCAAACGTCAGGCCCATTGTCGTCGGTTCCGCATGTATCCCGTGGCTGCGACCAATGCGCGGTGTATCTTTATGTTCCATTGCGCGGGTCTTAAGCGCGGCCAAAAGGCGGTCCATATCGATCATCAAAAGATCAGCGGCGCGCACGAACTGCAGGTTGGTGCAGGTATCAAGCACATCCGACGACGTCATGCCTTGGTGAACAAAGCGGGCCTCGTCAGCGCCAACGTGTTCGGCCAGATGGGTCAAAAATGCGATAACGTCATGTTTGGTGACGGCTTCGATCTCATCAATGCGGGCCACGTCAAACGTCACATCTTTGGCTTTCCAAACCGCATCGGCGTTCTCGCGCGGGATCACACCCAAATTGGCCATCGCTTCACAGGCGTGGGCCTCTATCTCGTACCAGATTTTGAATTTTGTTTCTGGGGACCAAATGGCAACCATATCGGGGCGAGAATAACGCGGGATCATGAGCAGGACCTTATTTTGGGGTTGGGCAGCGGATATGCCTTGCGTCATAAGGGGGCAGGCGGCAGGTCTCAAGCCTGCGGCGTAAAAGAGGATCAAAATGCACAGCAAAACGGTGCTTTTAGCGGATTTTTTGGGTGATTGGCAGCTATCGCGCCAGATTACTGATGCTTTGCATGGCCAGAACGGTCAATTGGACGGGCGCGCGCGGTTTGTGACCGACGGCGATGGCTTGCGTTACGCCGAACGTGGTCAACTGACGCTGGCCTCTGGGGCGGTGCTGCAGGCGGATCGGGCATATCTGTGGGACGAAGATCCAGATGGCATTGCGGTACGTTTTGCGGATGGCACCGCGTTTCACCAATTTGATCCGGTTGGGCACACAACTGGGACAACCCATCTTTGCGGGGCCGACACATATAACGTAACCTACGACTTTGAGAACTGGCCAAACTGGTCTGCAACATGGGATGTGACGGGCCCGCGCAAAGATTACAGATCTGTAAGCCATTACAATCGGGCGAGATAGCGCAACCAGCCTTGCACCTAAGCGCCTTGTGGGGCAAAAAGTATGAAATACAACCAATAAGGAGCGCGGCAAATGGCCATCGCAATGAACGACAAAGTCCTGATTGAGGCATTCGGCAGTACCGAAGGGCGTTTGCGTCTGGCAAAGCAGGCCGTTTTGGTTCTGGTTGGCATCGCTGCTCTGGCGATCTTCGCAAAAATTAAGGTACCGATGTACCCTGTTCCGATCACGATGGGCACATTTGCTGTGCTGACAGTTGGTGCAGCTTACGGACCACGTTTGGGTATGGCGACGATCATCGGCTATATGCTTGTTGGCGCACTTGGGTTTGACGTGTTCGCAGGATCATCCGCGGAGGCATCTGGCCTGACTTATATGATGGGCGGCACTGGTGGTTATCTAGTTGGCTATGTTTTGGCGACATTGGTATTGGGCATGGCAGCACGCGCTGGTTGGGATCGGTCCGTCGGCAAAATGGCGCTGGCCATGTTGATCGGTAACGCGTTGATTTATATCCCAGGTTTGATTTGGCTTGGTCAGCTTTACGGCTGGGATCAACCGATTTTGGCTTGGGGCCTGACACCGTTCCTGATCGGTGATGCGCTCAAGTTGGCACTTGCCGCTGTGCTGGTTCCTGGCTTGTGGAAGCTGATCGGCAACGCTCGCGGCTAAACCCGACTAACAGATTTTGAAATGGGCGCGCAGGCTTGGCTTGCGCGCCCATTTTCGTTTTAGACCAGTCTTGAAATGACTTTTGAACTTTGCTCAAGTGTGCGGTGCACTGGGCATTTGTCTGCAATCGCAAGGAGGCGAGCGCGCTCGTCGTCAGTCAAATCCCCCGTCAAATGGATGTTGCGTTCAAACACATCAACTTTCGTCGTCGCACTAGTATCGGCATCCTCAAAGTGGCTTTTGCCGTGGGTGATATCCACGCTGACATGTGTCAGGGCCATTTTCTTGCGCCGCGCATACATCCGAATTGTCATCGATGTGCAGGCCCCAAGTGCGGCAGACAGAAACCCGTAAGGCGACATGCCCTTGTTCGTGCCACCAAATGACGCAGGTTCATCTGCCAATGCCGAATGGTTATCGCCTGATTGAATATCTTGTAAAAACCCATCTGGATCAGCCTCGGACACGCGCAAAACACCCTCTGGGACTTTGCTGTCAGGCGCTGTTTTAACAACGGGCAGGTACTTGCGGGCCCATGCTGCAATCACGTCTGCAACATATTCGGCATCATCAGGATCGCTAATCAGATGGTCAGCGGTATCAAGACTGACAAAGCTTTTGGGATGCTTGGCCGCCATAAATATCTGACTGGCGTTCTCAATCCCAACGGTTTGATCAATCGGACTGTGCAGAACCAACAACGCGGCACGCATTTTGGCCAAGCAACCGTTTAATTCCGTAGCCGTAACATCTTGGACAAAATCATGACTGATCGTGAACGGGCGGCCAGCCAGCGAAACCGTGGCCTTGCCGTGCTTTTCAATCTCGGCAAGCGATGCCCCAAAGTTATGTATCACATGCGCAGGATCTGCCGGCGTGCCAATCGTGACGACGGCCTTGATATCAGGTAAATTTGACGCAGCTTTCAACACGGCAGCACCACCAAGCGAATGCCCGATTAGCAGGGTTGGCGCCATGCCCTGCGCCGTCAAACTATCAACCGCCGCATACAAATCACCAACATTGGACGTGAAATTCGTGTTCTCAAACTCCCCGTCGGAATGGCCCAAGCCTGTGAAATCAAACCGTAAAACCGCATAACCCATCGTGGTCAAACGCGCCGCAACCCTGCGGGCCGCTGTGATATCCTTTGAGCAGGTAAAGCAATGGGCAAACACCGCAGTAGCCAGATGTGCGCCGCTCGGCAAAACAAGGCGGGCAGCAAGGTCATGTCCGCCGTGGCCGGGAAAGGTAAATCGTTCAGTGCGCATCGCTGGTCCCCTGCATATAAAAGCTATAAGTACCTGCGATGAATTTTCAGCAAGATTCAACCAAGACAGCGGCTGATCACGACCTAGTGTCCCATAAGCGCCGGATCATGTGGGTATTTTGTAATGTTTTCAAAGCCGGTTTCAGTGATAAGCACTTGGTCCTCCAGCTTAATCGAAAAATCGCCGCCCTCGGGGCTAATAAGCGCCTCAACGCACAGCGTCATGCCCGGTTGCAGTTCATAATCAAACGCACCGTCAACCATTTGGTCAGGGTAGGCCACAAGCGGCCATTCATCGCAAAGCCCGACACCGTGCATCATGCAGCCGTATTTCAGATTTTGGTACTTGTCGGGCAACTGATGGCAATTTCGGCTCAAATCTTGGATATTCACCCCCGGTTTCAGCATCTGCATATTTTGCTCAATATGGTCCACACCGACCTTCATCGCTTCAATCATGTCTGCGCGCGGCTTTTGATCGCCGATCCACCACGTCCGGCTGATATCAACGCAAATCCCATATGCGCCCACCATATCGGTATCAAAGGCGACGATTTCGTTGTTTTGCACAATGCGCTGCCCACATTCTTGAAACCAAGGATTCGTGCGCGGCCCAGACGTTAGCAGGCGCGTTTCAATCCATTCGCCGCCGCGTCTTATATTTTCTGCATGCAGAACCGCCCAGATGTCATTTTCCGACATGCCGCCTTTAGGCACACCCGATCGGGCTGCTGTTTCCATTTTGGCGCAAGCAATCTCGCAGGCAACCGACGCGCAGCGCATCGCCAGAATTTCATCCGGTCCTTTGATGGATCTGGCCTTTTCAGTTAGCTCTTCACCGGGGATGACGTCAAACCCTTGGGCCTCCAACGCGCGCAGCCCGTGGATCATTATCTTGTCAACGCCAAGCCGCGTGTTCGCGCCGCCGTGTTCTGCAATGACGCTGCGGACTTGATTGGAAAATTCATCCGCTGCGACGTCGATTTTGTCACCACGGTCAAAATAAAACAGATCAGCACCAGAACGTTGTTCATTCACCAAGCCATTGAATTTACTCAAGAACATCGCGTTCTTATAATCCCACATTACCATATACCCGTCCGCACAAACAAGGCAGGCGCGGAACGCGTTGTGCGTGTTCCACAGTTGCATATTCGTGCTGTCGGTGGCGTAACGGATGTTAAGCGGGTCAAACATCAATATCCCGCCGTATCCACGCGCGTTCACCGCATCTGTTAGGCGTTTGTGGCGAAAGGCGCGCATCGCAGGCAGGTTGGGCAGCACAAGGCCCGCGGTTGCCCATTCGCCAAATGCCAGTTGTGTCGGGCCAATTTCGACGCGGTCGTCATTATTTGGCGACCCATCGGCCAGCGTGGCACCACGTGTTGGGTCAATCTTTCGAATATCGCGGTGATGCTGGTTCATCTCTCGCCTTTGGGGTGGTTGCCCCGCAAGGATGCCAGATGCAAGCCGTATTCGTCCGGTCAGATTTCGACGTTTTGCATAGGCGAAATGACGTTTGCGAGCGATCTCGGTCACCGCGCATGAAAAAGGGCGCTCCAATAGGAACGCCCTTCACCGTAAAATTTTGCCGTTTAGCAGCTATAGTACAACTTATACTCAACTGGGTGCGGGGTATGCTCGTATTCATACACTTCAGCCCAACGCAGGGCCATGTAGCCTTCAAGTTGGTCTTTGGTGAACACGTCGCCTTGCAGCAAGAACTCGTGATCAGCTTCAAGCGCGTCCAGTGCTTCGCGCAAAGATCCACAAACAGTTGGGATCGCAGCCAGCTCTTCTGGTGGCAGGTCATACAGATCTTTGTCAGACGCAGCACCCGGATCGATCTTGTTCTTAATGCCGTCAAGGCCAGCCATCAACAATGCCGCAAAGCACAGGTATGGGTTGGCTGCTGGATCAGGGAAACGAGCTTCAACACGCTTTGCCTTAGGGTTTTCAGCCCAAGGAATACGCACGGCACCCGAACGGTTGGATGCAGAATACGCACGCAGAACAGGCGCTTCAAAACCAGGGATCAAACGCTTGTATGAATTTGTCGTTGGGTTTGTGATCGCGTTCAGGGCAGGGGCGTGCTTCAAAATACCACCGATGAAGTACAACGCTTCCTGTGACAGATCAGCGTATTTGTCGCCTGCAAAGATCGGCTTGCCGTCTTTCCAGATTGACATGTTCACGTGCATGCCAGTGCCGTTATCGCCTGCGATTGGCTTTGGCATGAATGTCGCGGATTTGCCGTAGGCTTGCGCGACGTTGTGGATCACATATTTATATTTCTGGATCTCGTCGGCTTGATGCGTCAGCGTGCCAAAGATTAGGCCTAGTTCGTGCTGACAAGACGCCACTTCGTGGTGGTGCTTGTCAACTTTCATGCCCATGCGCTTCATGGTGGACAGCATTTCGCCGCGCATATCATGTGCATCGTCGGTCGGGTTCACGGGGAAATAGCCGCCCTTAATGCCCGGACGGTGGCCAGTGTTGCCCATTTCATATTCAGTGTCGGTGTTCCAAGATCCGTCGATTGCGTCAACTTGGTAAGACACTTTGTTGATGCTGACCGAATAGCGCACATCGTCAAAGACGAAGAATTCAGCTTCTGGGCCGAAAAATGCAGTATCACCGATGCCGGTTGACGTCAGATATGCTTCAGCTTTTTCGGCTGTGCCACGCGGGTCGCGTGGATACGCTTCACCAGTATCCGGCTCAACCACGTTGCAGTGAATGCAGACAGTCTTTTCCGCATAGAACGGATCAACATAGGCCGACTTTGTGTCTGGGATCAGCTTCATGTCGGACTTGTCGATAGATTTCCAGCCCTCGATGGATGATCCGTCAAACATGAAACCTTCTTCAAGAAAGTCTTCATCAACAAGATCGTTAATGATTGTCACGTGCTGCAACCGGCCCTTTGGGTCAGTGAAACGGATATCGAGGTATTCAGCACCCTCGTCCTGCATCAGCTTTAGTACGTCTTTCGCGCTCATGGCGTTTCCCTTTGCGTTAGAGATAGAAAATTTATGGATGGATTACAGTGCGTCGTCGCCGGATTCACCGGTACGAATGCGAATGGCTTGTTCAACGGTCGACACGAATATCTTGCCGTCGCCGATTTTGTCAGTTTTGGCAGCTGCAACAATGGCTTCAATCGCGGCATCCAACTGATCGTCAGCCAGAACCACTTCGATTTTCACCTTTGGCAGGAAATCGACGACATATTCTGCACCGCGGTACAGTTCTGTATGGCCTTTTTGACGACCAAAGCCCTTAACTTCGACAACCGAAAGCCCTTGGACTCCCACGTCCTGCAAGGCTTCTTTCACTTCGTCGAGTTTGAATGGCTTGATGATTGCTTCGATTTTTTTCATGGCTGCGACTCCTCTACGTGTATAGCTTAACAAAGACGTCAGACCACGCCGCACATGTATGGACAATTCTTGGGGTGCACATGGCCCGTTGGGATTGCTGAAAAAAGGGGCGCATGCAGTATTTTTAACCCGTTAGATTAAAAAATAAGCAAAATGAAAACTACAACCTCGCATCACGCGATATAGGAATACGCAGCACCAAAATGAAAAGGCCGCCCCTATGTGAATAAGGACGGCCTTCAAAATGTGTGTGATCGTCTTTAGACTGCTGCGGAAACAACCTCTACGCCGTCTGCATAAAGAATGTGTTCACGGTCAAACACCAGATCAAATACTTTTACGTCGCGCGATGGTTGATGGGACAAAAATTCCCCATCCACAAGGCGGCGTGCCTCAACCGTTGCAGCAGCGGCGCCAAACAGGGCTTCTGCGCGCCAGTCGCGAATGTGAATGCGTGCGCCGGGTGCAACAATCATGTCACGGTCAGGGCGGGTGTGACCCAGCGATCCTGCTTTGATCCGGATCGGTTGTATTGTCACGTCACGTGAATGAATGGCCTTGATAACGGACATGCCGCTATCACGTGTAATAACACGGTCGCCGACGGACAAATGTTCAACGGGCATTTCGCCGTCCAATGTCATGATTGTCGTCCCAGCGCATAGGCCAGATTCAATTGCTTTCTTCGCAACAGCCGTGGCTGTGCGTGTGATAGTTCCCGTGTGCATGGCGTGTTTCCCGCTCTTGCTGATTTCTGCCTCAAGTCTTGTACGAACAATAAGGCAAGAAAGTGTTAGCGTCTTGCCTTTTTTAAGTTCATTTTTCCTCTCGCTTCTTAGTGTTGCCTTTGCTAGACACCCCGCAACGATCGACCCAAGTGATTTGGTCGGTTGAAATGTGCGGGTGTGGCGGAATTGGTAGACGCACCAGATTTAGGTTCTGGCGCCTATGGCGTGGGGGTTCGAGTCCCTTCACCCGCACCACTACTTTTAATTAACTTGTTGTAATTCCTCTGATTTAAACCATCGAGGACTTCTTCATGTCACACATTCAGTACACAATTTACCGTTCAGGCAGATATTACTACAATCGTCGTGTCCCAAAACACGCAGTAGAAGCTTATGGTCCTTTCATTAGGCATTCACTGTCGAGAAACCCTGTGGAAGCTGAAGCCTATTCGAAGCGCTTGAGTGATGTCCTTGATGGTTCTTGGAATAACAGGTCATGTATATCGGCAGTTGATGTCGCGTCTGTTGTTGAGGGCTTCAAACCCAGATCAGTCTTATTGTCTCAGATAGCCGAAGAATATCTGGCACTTCGGAAGATTAACCAAACACCAACCCGAGCCGCCTTATCGACATTTATATCATTGGCTGGAGACAGAGACGTAAGTGATTACACTCGCGAAGATGCTAGGCTCTTTGTCAGCCATCTGACCCTAAAGGGGAACAAGACAGCCACTATCCGGCGCAGATTGAACAGTCTGTCTGCCATTCTCAATTATGCATATGCCGAGTTGGACCTTGAGAAGAGAAACCCTTTCTTACGATTATTCATCCAAGGTGAAGGAGATGACGGTCTGAAGCGAGGCGTCTTCACAAATGCTCAGCTGAAGCAAGGATACGAAAAGGCTTTGACATCAGGATCAACTGTTAAGCTGATCTTGCCGCTATTAGGTGAAACGGGATGTCGGCTTGCTGAGGTCGTTGGTCTGAGACTAGACGATATCGACATGAAACGCAGCCTTATCAACCTCCGCCCGAACAATGCCAGACGGCTCAAAACGAAGAACTCCGAAAGGATAGTTCCGCTGGTAGGATATGGGAAGCTGGCAATGGAAGCAGCCATTCGAAGATCAGATGCAGAGTGGCTGTTTCCACAGTATATCAAGGACGAGAAGTGCTACGCCACGCATGCATCAAATGCGCTCAACAAGTGGCTGAAGAGGGACTTTGAGGGTCTGACTGCGCACTGCCTCAGACACACCATGAGGGACCGTCTCCGGGCCGTAGAGTGCCCGCTTGATATGATTGACCAGCTTTGTGGCTGGAGTTTAGTAGGTGGCATAGGGGTCAGTTATGGGCGTGGCTACGCAGTTGATCAGATGCGTAGTTGGATGGAGAAGGTAAATATAGAATAAGGGGCCGCGAATACTAAGGGTCACCCGCGGCTCATATAGTCGCCCAACTTTAGTAACATTATTGTCGTCAGTGTATGTCCGTTGATGTGCCCTATCATGGATAGGGTTGGCTACCCCAATGTCCAGACAAAGAGACGAAGTTCAGACATAGCATCGCCCGAAGATATTGCTTCGATATGGCGCAAAATTTGAAACTAGCGCAGCCTGATTACGTTGTTTATCTGCGGGTTTTCGCTGTGTGGTATAGTGAGTGTTTACATATTGGCACCCTATGAATAAACAGCTGCCAGACACGAGAGTGGGTGAATCGAAAAAACTGTGAAGTTTGTTTGGCAATACGATTTAATTACGACGAATGAACAAACGGCCCAGTGAAATAAGGCTACATTGGTGCGCTTCACCCGCGCCACATTTTTTGAGAAAAGAAGGAAATTCCATGCAGGTTAAAGAGACCCTGAACGAAGGCCTCAAGCGCGGTTACGCGATCACGGTCACTGCGGCCGAAATGGACGTAAAAGTCGAAGAAAAGCTGAAAGAAGCCCAATCTGACGTTGAAATGAAGGGCTTTCGCAAAGGCAAAGTCCCTATGGCAATGATGCGCAAGCAGTTCGGCCAGCGCGTTATGGGCGAAGCGATGCAAGAAGCCATCGACGGCGCGATGAACGAGCACATGGAAACATCCGGTGATCGTCCAGCGGCGCAGCCAGAAATCAAGATGACGAATCCTGACTGGAAAGAGGGAGACGACGTTGAAGTCGACGTGTCTTATGAGCGTCTTCCTGATGTGCCAGAAGTTGATTTCAAGAAAATCAAACTTGATAGCTTGAAAGTCGAAGCCGACGACGAATCTGTACAAGAAGCACTTAATAACCTCGCAGCATCCCCACAAGCGGTCACATACGAGGCCAAAAAAGGCATGGCCAAAGATGGTGACCAAGTCGTGATGGACTTTGTTGGAAAAGTAGACGGCGAACCATTCGACGGCGGCACAGCCGAAGATTATCCACTGGTTATTGGCTCCAATTCTTTCATTCCCGGCTTCGAAGAGGGCCTGATCAAGGTCAAAGCTGGCGAAGAAAAAGACGTGACAGTGACGTTCCCTGCTGAATATCAGGCAGAGCACCTTGCTGGCAAAGACGCGGTATTCTCTTGCACTATCAAAGAGGTCCGCGCGCCAAAGACTCCTGAAATGGATGACGAACTGGCCAAAAAGTTCGGCGCAGAAGATCTTGCTGGTCTGAAAACGCAGATCACTGAGCGTCTTGAAGCCGAATACACTGGTGCGTCCCGCGCTGTAACGAAGCGTGCATTGCTTGACGCGCTTGACGGTGTTGTATCGTTTGAGCTGCCAACATCCCTCGTGGATGCAGAAGCAGGCCAGATCGCTCACCAGTTGTGGCACGAAGATAACCCAGAAGTCGAAGGCCACGATCACCCTGACGTCACACCAACTGAAGAGCATATCTCGCTGGCAAACCGCCGCGTGAAGCTGGGCTTGTTGTTGGCTGACATCGGTCAGAAAGCAGAAGTTCAGGTCACTGATTCTGAAATGACCCAAGCGATCATGACCCAAGCCCGCCAGTATCCGGGTCAGGAAAAGCAGTTCTTTGAGTTTGTTCAGCAGAACGCACAGTTCCGCCAGCAGCTTCAGGCACCAATGTTTGAAGACAAAGTTGTCGACCATATTCTTGAAAACGCTGCCGTGACAGTGAAATCTGTTAGCAAAGACGACCTGCAAAAGGCCGTTGAAGCACTCGACGAAGAATAAGTCTTTTTCAAATAACGATTTAAAAGGGCGTCCCAAACGGGGCGCCTTTTTTGTGTGAACTTCTCAGGCCATTTATGTCCGAACGATACCGCGACGGTAAATTGAGGAAGTCCCCGTGGACAAGTCATCTCCGCACCTTCCAGGCGAACACCGTAAACCTTGAAATGACGCGAGGGCCTGCTACAAAATAGCGATATGGCAACATTGCTTGGAGACACTCTTTTGGATTACCTAATTGCATTTTTCGTCTTTCTAATTGTAGCGTTCCAATCGCGGTCATCTATCTTTTGATCTCCAATGCAGGGCTAAAGGGACGTGTTTCCGCTCTTGAAGACCGCATTTCAGCCGCGCAGCCCAAAACGCCAGCCCCTGCGCCAAAGCACGTGCCACCCAAGCCACTTGCGGCCGTGGAACCCGTGGTTGCTGCACAAGATGTCCAAAACCGAAACCCGACGTCTTGGTCGAAGGACCGCCAAAAACCGTTGTTCTGAATGGCAAAAACTTTGGACTACTCGTCGGTTGGATCATGCAGAACTGGTTTTATGCGGTGTCCGCCGTGTCACTGGCGCTCGCGGGTATTTTCCTCGTGCTTTACGGAGTTGAACAAGGGCTGCTGCCACCATCCGTGCGCGTCATGGCGGCCTTTATATTCGGTGGCACCTTGGTGGGCGCGGGCGAGTACATTCGTCGAAACTACGGCGATGAAGAAGACAGCGCCACTGCTTACTTGCCATCTACATTCTCGGGTGCGGGGATCGTCACGCTTTTTGCAACGGTGCTTTCGGCGCGGCTGCTTTACGGATTTATCGGGCCGGAACTTGCGCTTGTCGGCATGGCACTGGTTGGCGCCTTGGCGCTAATCTTGGGCTGGTTCTACGGTCCGCTGCTGGCTGCAGTTGGCGTAATCGGCGCAATGGCGGCACCTTTCATTATTGGTGGGTCATCAGACGACCCGTCTTGGCTACTGGCATATTTTGCGATGGTGACAGTCGTTGGATTGGCAATTGATACGCTGCGGCGTTGGGCATGGGTGTCTATTATCTCATTGGTCATGGGATTTGGGGCTGGAATGATGTTGGCGCTCGATTCAGGCACGCTCATCAATCCATATTTCGTGATCTATTGTGCTGTATTGGCCGCGGCGGCTATCGCTATACCCGTCCGCAAGTTGTTGCCGGATCATTCGGGGGCGCTGTTAAGCTTATCGATGTTTGCACGTGCCAAAGACGATACTTGGCCAGCGTTCCCGACACGGCTTGCGGGTGGGGCGGTCATTGCGGCAAGCGGTCTGATTTTGCTGACAGTTCTCGATACATCCCGCGCAGATCTATTTTGGACAGGTATAATCGTGCTGACGGGCATCGTCATGGCCCTTTTGATCTGGGCGCGCAACGCACCTGCACTCAGCGATCTTGTAGCCCTACCAGCTGCGGCCCTTGTGGCCATTGTCGTGGGTGGTACGCGCTTGTGGAACGTGCAGGCGACTGCGGCACTAGAACCAGAGGCAGACATGCCGTTGATGGCAACAACGCTTGTGGCAATCGGCTTGGCGCTGTCCATTGTCGCGGCATGGCGGTCTCTTCAAGGCGGTCCAGCAAGGTTATTCATTGCGGCGGGTGCCGCGCTCTTCGCCCCAACAGTTGCGATCACAATCGAAGTTTTCTGGGGGCCAGCCGACACGCTTGGGGCCTATAATTGGGCGCTTCACGCGATGGCAATCGGTGCGTTGATGGTTGTGATGGCTGAACGGTTTGCACGCGTGGACGGCCCGAGCGACCGACTGCGCGTATCGTTCGCGGTGTTGTCAGCGCTGGCATGCATCGCCTTTGGCGTGGTTATCTTGTTCACCTCTGCGGCCCTTACGACTGCAATCGCGATAACAATCGTGGCAGCCGCGTGGTTGGACCGGCAATACAATTTGCCGCTCATGGGACTTTATATTTTGGCAGGGGTCAGCACGGTTGGATACCGCCTTGTCGCCGATCCCGGCCTTGAATGGGCCATCGCGGCACCTTTGTTTGAAATGCTGCTTTCGCATGGCGGCGCGGTGCTCGCATTTGCACTCTCTTGGATGCTCGTAAAATCTGCAAAACGCCCGAAATCAGAAGTACTGCTAGAAAGTGCGGTGTTCTCATCCGCGGGCATTCTGCTTTCACTGCTGCTTTATCGGGGCATTCTCAATTGGGGCAGCGAGGCGGCAACGACAAGCCATTGGTCGATCGGCATCGGCGCAACAATATGGATAGCGCTTGGCATGGCGCAACTGCGCAGGCTCAAGATTGGCGGCGCTCTTTCGATGCTACGGGCAATACTGGGTGCGTGTTTCTTGGCTATCGGGGGCGCTCAAATTGCGCTTGCGGTATTGATCCTTAACCCGTTGATTGACTTCTCTGGCACGCCAATTCTGGGGCCCAGCATAGTGAACACATTGATCCCAGCCTACTTGTTTCCGGCTATCATGCTGGGCTTGGGCGCGCTTTGGCTTCGCGCGGCCCCAGATCCCGTCAGGCTGGGCTTCATCGCGGTATCAGTGGGATTGGCAGGGCTTTGGCTTGGCTTGACGATCAGGCATTTCTGGCGCGGACCCGAAGCCATGGGGCTACCCGGGGTAGGGCAGCCCGAACTTTATAGCTACACCGTGGCACTACTGAGCATCGGCGCGGGTTTGTTCTATCAGTCGCTTGCGCGGTCCAGCGTGATGTTGCGCAAGGCAGGGCTGTTGGTGATCGGTCTTGCCGTTGCCAAGGTATTCATGATCGATATCGGCGGGCTTGGTGGGCTGATCCGCGTCTTCTCGCTCTTGTTCCTTGGCTTGGCGCTTGCTGCACTTGCGTGGCTCAATCGATGGGCGGCCAGTCGCTATGATAGCGTTGAAAAACCCCACGACGTGTAGCGGTACAAACGAAAAAGGCCGCGCAGTATATACTGCGCGGCCTTCAAGTTGTCTTAGATTGAAAGCTTACTCTTCGTCAGAAGATGCTGC
>Ga0209279_10000514_pt1 | contig 24755 bp, 17 predicted proteins | sample CoawatmetaG00DNA_3_FD_187508 | JGI IMG/M metagenome (GOLD analysis project Ga0209279, IMG submission 187508) | Marine microbial communities from the West Antarctic Peninsula - Coastal water metaG006-DNA (SPAdes) (version 2) | ecosystem: Environmental > Aquatic > Marine > Coastal ... | reverse complement strand
AGTTCAACTAGTGTACTCTGAGAAACACCTAGACCGATCCTCTGCATCTAAAAGAGAAAGTGCAATAAAAAAACTAAGTAGATCAGAGAAATTAACACTATTTAAGTGATATAAAATAATAAAAGCACTGATATATAAATTGTACGATTAAGTATACAAAAACATATAAAATATCATATGAATACATTTTTAATCATCGCACTTTTATTGGCTATTGTGGTATTGCCCAATTACCTCAAACATAGATCAAGAAAGGTGGAAGTGAAAAATCCAGGAACTGGTCCAGTTGATCAAAACCATAATCCTCCATTAGGTGAAGAACCTACAGGATGGCAAGGTGTTAAAGGAACTGGTGGGATTAAACCTATTAAAATCACAGGTGAAGATGACGCAATTGAAGTAAACAATTGGAAGCCACTACCTAGTGATTTTGAAAAACTAGATGCAAAAGATAAACCAACTAAATTAAAGTAAGTTTGTTTAAATTTTAGTAAGTTTTAAAACCCAAGCAATTAATTGTTTGGGTTTTTTTATGTGAAACAAATTAAGAGTACTACGTATAAATAATATGAAAATAGAAACACAAAAAATTAAATTTAACTTCTCATTTCCAACTATTATATTTGCAATTCCAACCGCAATAATAGGACACAGTATACATGGTAGTTTTTGGTGGACAGTATTTGACCTATTATTTTGGCCAATATCTTGGATTAAATGGGCTATATACCAAGAAGTGAATGTTACAATAATCAAAAATGCATTTAACTGGTTCTTACAATAAACCAACAAATAATATGGATAAAAATCATATATTCAGAACAGGTAAATATGCTGGCAAGTCAGTACATTACGTATATTTAAACGACCGGAGATATTTTAATTGGGTTCTAGAAAACAGACCTGAAATGCTAAAGAGTCATAAAAAGAAAGTTGAATCAAGAACATATGATAAACCATATAAAAAACCAGTCTATGTCGATCCACCTGAAGTATCTGATAAGGATATGGGAAAGATAAAACCAGCAACATTAAACGAAGCATTCGACTTATAATATGAAAGAAGATATAATACAAACATTCCTGGAGTAATTTGTTAATAACTTTTAAAAATAAGTTCCCAAAAGTTTTTTTATATCAATTAAATTGATTATATTTACCTATAACTAATAAACAAAAGAATTATGATTTACGTTTGGATATTACTATTACTATTTAATGCTTCTACAACTTATAACAATTATGAACAAGAAAAAAGAGTACCTCTCATGATGAGCTCTTTTTCTACAGGTATTGCATTCGCTTGTTTAATATACAATATTGCTAAAATTAGCTAAAATGATTAGAAAGAAAATACACAAGCACCAGGAAACTCCTATAATTATAGATTTAACCGGACCTGACGGTAACGCGTATGCCCTACTTGCGTATGCAAAATCTTTTTGTACACAGTTAGACAAACCATACGAAGAACTTCAAGCTGCTATGATGAGTGGTGATTATGAAAACCTATTAAAGACATTTGATGAAGCGTTTGGTGATTTTGTTATATTAGAAAGATAGTTTCAATATTATCATAATATAACTCGAATATATAAACTAACTTAAGTTTAATATATATTCGATAATGAACACATTTAACGATTCAGAAGTACTAAAAAACTGCCTTGTCGGCGTAGAATTCGAGTTCTATTCAAATCTAACGATTGATGAAACTGCAAAAGAACTTGCAGGTTTATTAAATAAAAAGATTAGAGTAGAGAAAAAAGCACACAGTGACTTTGAAGTTACTGCTGACGAATTCAAAATAGAACCAGATATGAGTGGTGGTGAAAAGCTAATGGAGCTTGTTACCGGACCACAAGAATATTATGGTGCAAGATTAATGATTATCAATGTATGTCGTTGGATTGAAGAAAACGGATATACTAATGACAGAACGTCAATTCACTTAAATTTATCGTTTGACAAAAACAAAATAGAAGATAAGTACAGGATTTCTAAAATGAATGTTCTTAAATTCATACTTGACTTTAAAGAAGATCAAGTATTTAAATTCTTTCCAGAAAGAAAAGATTCAGCATACGCTAAATCTGTAAAGTTTGTTTTACCGAAAACAGGTATGAGCTTCTTTAACGGAGAACATATACACTCACAAAACTTTATTTACCCTGATTCAAAATACTACGGAATCAACTTCGACAAAAGACATAAGAACTATTTAGAGTTCAGATATATCGGAGGAGCAGATTGGGAAAAGAAAACTTCAACAATACTACACATGCTAGATCAATTCCTAATACAACTTTGGAATTCTACTATGGATAAACATTTTACGCCACTTAATGGTCTAGAGTTAAAGAGAATACTTTCTGAGAACCAAAGGATTATAGATGCAAGGAAAGATTGGAGATTTATTGAAAAGGAATGGAAGAATGTAAAATTCACAGTTGACTTACAAAACTACGCTCAAATACTAGATTTACACTGGGATAACATTAAAGAAAAAGTGATGAAATTATTCACACATGGTAGTTTAGTGAAAGGACATATTAACTATGACACAGATACTGGTAAAGTACAGGTAAGTGAAGGTGAACTTCAATACTGTGTAGAATTAGAAAGATACGATTTTGTAGGATGTCATATTAGAGGAGAACTATATCACTGTGATTTATTTAGATGTACATTAGACGGTTCTGATTTAAACAATTGTAATTTCTACGATAACTGTGAAATAATATCATCAAAGATAAAAAGTAGCTACGTTCACCAGAGTGTCAAAATAAAAGATGGTTATATATATGGTGATGGAATACTAAAAGGTTCCATGGAAGGCGGAATATTTAGAGAAGGAAGATACGATAAAAAACTAGCGAAGTTTGATGGAACTGAAAAGATCCTATATACTGAAGTTTAAAAATAATAATAAAAAATGAGTAATATTTTTGTAGGCGAAGAGTCATGGTTAGACAATCCACAATTTGGTAGTGATTGTTTTAATGAATTTGTTTTAGAATTAGCGGAAGACGTTACAGGTTCTTGCATGATTCCAATGAATTTACCAAAAAAAGAAGTTCAGAATATAGTAAAAAGAGCGAAGAAATGGTTTTATAAAAACTATGAATACTCTGTTAAAGAAAGTTTTGTGGTATTACCTCATTCTTTATTTAGTTCTGAGAAATTTAAAGCAACTAGGTCATTTACATTACCTGGACCGAATGCAACAACAGGTGGTAACGAAGTATATTCAGTATATGGATGTTTTACTGCAGGATCTCGTTTCGGAGGTACTAGTGATGTTGATTTTCAAAAAGGAGATTTCAGTGTAGAGAGAATGATGATGCAAGGATCTTATAGTAATGGAGCTGGAATTGCAGGAGCTGCTGAAAACCTACAGTCTTATGTTATTAATGAAAGTTTTTTCGACCTTGCCAGACAAATTATAGATAACCCAATAAGTTTTAATTACAATCAATTAACGCATGAATTAAAATTTACAGGAGAAACTCCAGCAAAGGATATTATATTAGAAGTTTATGAAACAATTCCAGAATGTGCACTATTTGGTGATGAAGCATTCTTTAGGTATTGTTCAGCAAAAATTAAAGTATCTTTAGGTCAGAAACTAGGGATATTCGGATTTACATTACCTGGTAATATTCAAGTAAATGCAGATCTTATACAAGGATTAGGAGAAGGAGAATTAGAAGCAGTAATTGAAGAAATAAAGAACGATGAAGGAACGGATTGGATGATGCATTCTTAAACGTATATATAAACATATGGAATTTTACGTAAAAAATATAGGAGAACCTAACTACAAATCTGATGTGATGCAGCAAGACACTGAACTGTCTATGTTATTAACTCAGATTCAAACCATGCTTTTCACAAGAAAGGGTGAAGTATTAGGACAACCTGATTTCGGTGCAAACCTAGAAGATCATGTATATGAATTAAGGTATAACGACTATCAATTAAAAACAGTAGTAGTTAATCAATTAATGTCTTTTGTTCCTCTTGCTAAAAAGTACGATGTTGCAATTAACTTTGAGGTAGTAGAAGATGTAGATAGACATATTATGTTCTTGGACATTACAGTAGATTCTAGATTCCAATTAGGAGTCTATATATAAAATTATAAAAATAAACAATGGCAGAATTTAAATTTTTAACAGCCTCTAGAATAAGAGCAAACGAAATGATCACAGATACAAGGTCATACGTCGCTCGTTTATACGGAAGGACTGGTGAACTATTCTCAACTGCGTCTCCGTTTTCACAGATATTAGATGTACTTGCAGAAATAACTAAACTTATATTCTTTTATGTTGAAGATTCAACAGTTGAGCAGAATATACTAACTGCCCAAAACCCTGAATCGGTATATGGACTTGCAAGACTTGCAGGACATGACGCCTTTAGGGGATCTAGTGCGTATGGTGAAATAAGAATAAGATTAAATACAACAGCTGCTAGCGATATTGCAGGCGATGCTCTTAATATATCTAGAAATTCTATTATCAAATGTACTTCAAATGGTTTAGAGTATATTTTAAAAACAAACAATGATATTTTTAGAATAGATAAAAGCGATAATAATTACATTAGCATACCAGTTATTCAAGGATCTTCAGAGAAACAAACAGTAACTGCAACCGGTGAAAAATTACAATCTTTTAATATATTAACTAGAAAGACAACAGACCATCATTCAGTTAGAGTAAGCGTAAATAGTGTCTTATGGGCAAAGTACGATTCTTTATATGATATGAAAGTCGGTACTGCAGGTTATTTAGTTAAGACTGGAATCAATGGAGGTTTAGACATATACTTCGGTAATGGTTCTTTTGGTAAAATTCCAGCAACAGGATCATCTATTGACATTGAGTATTTAAACACAGATGGTTCTAAAGGTAATTTAACAGGATCTAAGGATCTTACATTTAAATTTGTATCTGATGGATTTGATTCACTTGGAGAATCGTATGATTTAAACCAATTATTAGAATCAGCATTCACAGTTACTCCTAAAATGGGATCAGATCCAGAATCAACAGAGTTAACTAAGCTAATAGCACCTTTACAATCTCATTCATTTGTATTAGCGAATCCAAATTCGTTCGAACACTTTCTTTCAAGATATGGAATGTTCTCTTATTTAGATGCTTATAATACAACTGATGATGGATATATTGATGATGACAACGTGATTTACTTATTCATGCTGCCTGATACTGCAAGAAAATTAACTAAGAATAAAGATTACTTTAGCTTAGGATTAGATGAATTCTTTTTCTCAAGTGACGAAAAGAATGGATTTTTAGAATTATTAGAAAACAGTGGACAGCAGATGGTAACTACTGAAGTTAAAATAGTAGATCCTAAAGTACAGTATTTTAGTATGGATGTTAAAGTTAGATATTTTGAAGGATATAATAGACAAGCTCTTTATTCTGAGATAAGATCTAAAATATCTAAATACTTAATTAATATAACAAGAAGAGATCGTTTACCAAAATCAGACATTATAGCAATCTTAGAGAGTGTTGAAGGGATTGATTCAGTAAACGTAAGATTTATATCTAAAACAGAGGAAGATGCACGTAGGTTAGGATATTACATCCTGGAGAAAGTTATAGTGACTCCATCTACTCCAGTATTAGAAACAATAGGAAACGGTAAACAAAAATATGTTTTCTTTAAAAGAACAGTAACGGAAAGAAAGATTAGTTTCGAACCTAATGCAGCATTACCTGAGGATGTAATTAATATAGATTCATTTGGAGATATACTTCTAGGTAAAGAAGAAGTTGCATTGTTCAGAGGAGGTTGGTTAGACAGAGATGGAATTGAAATGCCAGATGACGCTAAGTTAGGCGAACAAGGAGCACTTTCAATTTACTTTGATGATAAACCAGCACCTAATACTATATTTTCTAAGATACAAGCTAAAAATAGAAAAGCACTATAATGGCATCATTAATACAAAATTTATTTAAAAGTAGACAGAAGAGAAATTACGGTATTAGATCAAGTGTAATGGATAATCGAAAAAACTTAGGTAACGATTATACAAACAACATTTTAAAGAAATCTATTTCACCTTATATTACTAGAAATGCTAGAATGAATGATTTTGTAATTTTAATCCAGAAGGTATTATCAGATCTAGTAGATGCGGTAACATACCTTAAGGGATTTAAATCATATACAACTAAAAAAGACTATAAAAACTTTAGATAATGGCAAATAGATATCACAACATAAGATTTTTTGACAGTGAATCTAACGACTTAAATTTAATCTACAACGATGATTTAAATATACTACAGGGGGTTTCATACCTTCCACTGGTTTCTGTCGGATTATATGAGACATTAACATTACATATTTTAGAAGAAGTTGTAGGAACGCTAGGTGAGAAGATGTACACTCAACCTATAGCGGAATCTAGTGGTGATGTATCTTTCAAATTTAAATTTAAAGATGACTATAATACAAGTGAAGACATTTTCTTGTACAGTGCAATGCAAGATGCAGGAGAACTTTATATTCAAAAAGATAAAATGCAAGCCTCTAGTTTGTTACCATCTTCAAGTTCAGTATCTTCAGTAGGAAATACAAAAGTAGTTCATAGTAATTTACCAGCAACCCCAATTACTGCTCAAGTAGCTTTAACATCTGAGGTTGAAGGATTTCATATTAGAACACTAAGTGTTATTGAAGTTATTGATGGTGTCGAAATAAGAGAGATTGCACAATTAAAAGTATACGGTGAAGTTGAAGGAGAAGATGAAAGATTAAGAACCTTATTATCTAACATTGGAATGAATTTAGATGATTTAGATTATTTTATATTTAAAGAGTCTAATATACAAGAACAATCTCCTGATTTTATTATTTTAAATCAAAAGCGTAAAGAATTACTTTTACAGGCATCTCAAATAAAACCATTTATAGGAACTTATAGAGCTCTGTTAAGTGCTATTGATTTCTTTGGATACGATAAAATAACTTTAAAGGAATATTGGTTAAATATCAATGAACAATCTGAGAATTTCGGTAAGCTTAAGGCTGTCGCAATTCCAAATCAAGATGTTGTTGGTTTTTTAGCTGATAAAAATAAAGGAAACGAATTACCAAACTCAAATCAAAAGAAAACTTCTAGATTCTCTTTAGTATACAGATTGAACACACCAACTGGTAAACAGGATGAGTGGGATATCCCTACTGTTGAGGAAACTATGGATTATTCTCCAGATGAGGTTTTAATTAAATTATATGGATTAAAAAAGAAATTACAAAAAGATTATCTTCCTTTACAGTCTAAGATTGTAGATATTACAGGTGAGGGTGATTACTTTTCTCAATTTAATCAAAATGTTTGGAATAATCAACATAATATTAAAGTACAAAATGCTGGTGTAGAATTTAAACCAGTAATAAAACCAGAAGGTAGGAATATATTTATGGAGGATCTTCGTAAGGTTGATTACAGACTTACAGGAGCTGAACAGGATTTTAATGCGATTACACCAAGCGATAAAAAAACCATAATAAATTCTATTAGTGATTTCTACGGAGACTATTATAATAATAGTTTAAACACATTTAATACAGTTGAAGGAATTCCAATAGGGGCCCCTATCACTCTTCATATCGAAGGCGTTGAAGATCAATGGTCATTAGGTGATTTCACATGGGAAGACGCAAGAGACATTGAAGTATCTAATGTTATTCAAGTATTAGAAACGGATAAATCAACAGCAGGTGTAACTAATTTAAATAACTATTTAACAGAACATGATTCAAAGCATTTAGATTCAAATCCAAAGAGTTTAATATCATGGGATAACTGGTGGCATAAAGGAGTATATGAAATAGAATGGGTATTAATAGGACCTAGAGATTACAAAAGATATTTCAGAGGACCTATTTCAGAATATAACAATATACCATTGACATTGCCATACGTTGGATCTTATACAGTAGAAACTAACTTATATGATTTGTATAATGTTAAAAGTACAAAGGTAATTAAAGATGCAATTGAAGTTAAGAACAAAAACGTTGAAGTTTATGGAGTAACTCAATTAGCAACAAAGGCCTTAGACTTTAAAGACTATAAATACTCATGGGATAAGTCAGGTTCTAGTTGGGATTGGTCTAGAGAGAATCTAACACCAGTAAACGATGTTATCGCAACATATTACCACACTTTAGACAGGGCTAATTATGTATATGATGAATCTGTGAACGGAATAGAGCACTCAACTGTTAGAAGATATTTAGATTCTGAATCTAATTCAGGGTTTAGTGAAACTGCAGGTCCATATCAATGGGCATCTCTTAAGAAGCATATATGGGAAGACGGTCCTGAAGTAACTTGGGAAATGACAAGAGTCGGATCAGATATCAATTCTTCATTTCAATTAAATTTATTAGAGATGATAGATGGAGATGTGCTTACAATACAACAAAAGAATCCAAGTACTGGAATAATAGTTGAAGATTCTTATACAATAACAAATACAATCCCTACAGCAGACGCAGATATATATGCTTGGGAATTAATATCTACTGAATTAAGCGATTTAGATAGAGAAGAACACCCGATATTATCTAAATTCAATTATAACCCTATATTAAAAGACAATGGTAATGACGAGGATGAGGATGTAGTATGTCTTTATATACTAGTCGTTGGTGAAGAACCTTCTAGGAGTTATGATTTTAGTAATGTTGAGGTTGCAGGTAGAGTGGATGCAATTACTGAGATAATAAATTTTAAAAGCTATAACCCTAGTTTCGATGATACATATATAATAAATAATTTGGCAGAATTACATATGTTAAACCATGTCACTTTTTCATATGATTTAAGCAATATGCCGGGAATCGTGAATCAGCAATGGAAATTATCAAATAGTACATCAAATATTGAGGATATATATTATAGTAATCCAATATTAACTTATTTATTTAAAGATAAAGGATATTATACAATAGAGTTAGATTTGAGAGATTCTAATGGAAATAAAAACACAGTAATTAAAAACATATTAAAAATAATTTAAAATGGCAAGCATCACACAAATTTTAGGAACAGATAGTTTATCAGCGTCTAGGTTGGTACTAAACGACAACTTTGCGTCTTTAAACGACCAAATCACAGGTATTAGTAATTTACTAAATACAGAATCACAAAGCTTAGCACTTACAGGATCTATTGCAGCATCTGTATTAACTATAGCAGGAGTATTCACAACAACAGCAAGCAGTGTTACTGCCCATAAAGCATTAACAGTTAAAAGTTCTTTAACCTTAGAAGGTTCTTTAGTTCATTCAACTCATGCAAGCGCAGTTTCTGTGATGCCATCGACATACACTAAATCAACTGTAGTAATTGATGGATCAGTGTTAAACACGGTAAATATAGTTAACTTAGGAGTTCAAGGTCAATCAATTACATTGATTGCATCTGGAGTTGTTAAAATCGACGCAGCAAATATCGCTGGAATATCACTAGATTTTGATATATTAGACAACGGGACATTAACGTTAAGACAAGTAGATTCATTATGGTATGTTATTTCACATGCTAATACTACATTAACATTTTAAAAAACAAAACAAGTAAATGGCTACACCATTAATTAGAATTCCACAGGAACAGGGAGGTACTATGTATGCTTTTTCTAGCGCGGCTAGAGATCTTACAAGAGCATACTATAATCCGGATGTCGTTTTTGAATATTCAAAATTCGCATTACTGGATATACCAGTTGTTGCAGTACCCTCAGGAGATGCAACTAATAACTACATACAATTTGATAAGTTGTATGAAGGTGGACCAGTGTCTGGATCTGGAAGCGGATCTGGAAGCGGATCTGGGAGTGGTGGAGGAGTCGCGCCATCATATGATAACAATCCAACAGATGATAATGCAAATCGTAGATTCGCAGAAACATTTCAAAATTACGCACTTAACTTAGAAAACTTTATTTTATCAGATGACGACTTTGATGATTCAATATACGCATCAGATTCTGAAAAGATTTTCTTTAAGTGGTTAAATCATATTGGAGCATTTAGAACAAAGCCAGCAAATTCACAAGAAGCAACTACCGGATATACTAGACATGTAGAGGAAGATGATTCAATACAAAGTGGATCAGAATATAGTAAAGTTGTAAAATACCTAGGAAACGTAGATGTAACTAATGATAAGAGTTACAACGGAGATACTTATAATGAAGTTTTTGTGAATGTTCCATCTTCAGTAGGATCTACTCCAGATATTTTATTTAAATCAAGTGATTATAATACAACAGCAACATCATATCAACCTGAATCTACTATTAACGGTAGAGACGGACAAGTTCATCCAGATTCTAATATAGAATTAGGATCTTTAGCTGATTCAGCTGACGGTACTATTAATATAGACACAAACAATACTTATAATTATGGTATTGAGTGGAATCCAATAACTTATGCAACTATAGAAAATGATCCTAAATTAAGTTCTATTTTAGATTATTCAAAAAGAGGTGGAGATTTTAGATTTAATGCAATTTTAGTATACTATGATGTTTACTCTAAATCAAACCCAGCACAAAGATCTACAAATTTATATGGAGTTATTATATTAGATAACTTTAAATTTGATTCAGCAAACACAGGGTGGTCATTACCTGAACTAAGTAAGTATAAACCTAATGAAGTAACAGGATTAAATGGTAATGCATTTGCTTTAAAGTTAAATGTGAAATTTAATTCATCTTTAGATAATGTAGGAATAGAATCTAATATTAATGATTATTCTACATTCTCAATGGATATCTTCTTTGATTCTACAAGTGCTCTTGAGAATGCTGCTAAAGTTTTAGCAGACGCAACTCATAGGTTTAACAAGATATCAGATAGGCTTGATAGTTTAGAGAATCTGTTAATGACATCAACTGACCAGAGTAATCTTACTAATAAGTTAGCTCTAATAGAAAAGTCAATTGAAGATGCTGCTATTAATTTCAGTAGCTCTAGTTCTATTTTAGATATTATATCATCTACGAATAATAGATTAAATCAAGTTATAAGTGGTAAGATACCATCTTCTATACAATATAACACTGATGTTATTCATGCAGGACAAGGTATTAAAATAGATAAAAGTACTCCTGGTAAAATTAAAATACAAAACACTGACGGTGGATATCATCTTAATGATTTAAGTATTTTTGATTTTATATCTGAGACTGTTGGCAGTCGTATAGATTCTACTAATATGTGGAATCCTCAAACAGCAGGATCTAAAGGTATTTGGACTAGGCTTAAAAAATATGACAACTTACTTAGAATATACAACGAAAACGAGGAGTTTGTTAATGATTTAGATATATACTTAGATGACAGTGTTACCCCTGTTGTTTTAGGTCAAGTTATTAAATTAACTTTTAAGACTTTTATTAATAAGATGGGTAGTAAAAACATTAAAATATACGTAGGTAAAAAAGATGCGTGGGAATTAAAGAATACAATCCAAGTTGGAGATATATTAAGTAAGAAACCATACATTGAAATAGTTTGCGTTGACGAAATAAACAAGACATTCGAACTTGAAATTATAAGATAATTATGAGTGCACAAAATTCAATATCACAATTACTTGAACAGTTTCTAGAATTAAACACTAATTCATTAGAAACTTTCAATCGTATTAATGAAGCGATCTCAACCGATAAAGAAACGGTTGTAGTAGACTTATGGGATCCTTCAACTGAAGGAGTTAAGTCTGTACAAATACCGGCATTTGGTTATTTAAAGAGAGAAATTGAAAGACTAAACGCTAATTTAGAATCTATTACTGGTGTTGAAGGTAATGGTGCTAATGTGAGGTTAAAAGATGGATCATACAGAAAAATACATACTTCTAAATTAAAAGGACCTTCTAAAGCAATAACCTCTTTAGCTTCTCCTACGCAGTTTAGTACTAAATTAAATGAATTTTTTGAAGATTTCTTAAATCCTCTATTAACTATTAGATTAGATGTTAGTGGACAACTTCCTGTTGAAACTGAAAGAGTGTATCTAGAAAGATTTATATTTGACTCAAACGACCTTGCAACAAAAGATGCATTTGACGAGTTATATAAAGGAGAAAGTACAATAACTTATAAAGCATTACAAGATTCTATAATAAACAATAGACTAAAATATCATTTGGATTCAGATGTTATTGAAATGCCTATTAGAACAATACAATACTACGGAAACTTTGGAGTAACTAAAGTATCTAACGAACAGAAGTCACAGGTTGTTGATGGTGTAACTCAAACTAAAACAGTTAAGTTATTCACTCTTGATAAGTTAAGCTATTCTGATGCATCTAAAACACTTCTAGAGACTGAAGTTTTAAAGGTTTCAGATTCATTAGTTATTAACTCAGGAGAATTAAGAACTAGATACATTATTAAAGCGATTGATAATTCAACATCACAAATAGAACTTGAATTAATTGAAGGATTCGAATCTATTAAAGTAGGTTCTGAAATGCTATCAATATATAGAGACATTGATCTTGACTTAGACGTTGAAATAAAAATCGGATTTGATGAAAGACAAGTAGTTTTCATTAAACCAATCGATCCTGTTTCAAATATACCTGCAAATGAGTATTCTCCAGGTATTGGTTTTTATTCAAATGAATTACAAATAAATGCAGAAGACGGAACTGTTAAGAACTTAGCTCTTTATTACAAAGAAGAAGTTGCTGACTTTGGTCAATTCATTAAAGGACTTAGTGTAGATTATATTCCACCAGCATCTGTTGGTGTAACACCTAATGCTCCTTTAATTGTATCTGATAACCTAAAGGTTGTTCAGATAAACAAGCATTTAACGGATAACACTACAACAGAGAAAATTAAACAATTAAAAGCTGATAAGATATCAGTTGAACAGAGTTTAAAAAATAATAATGAGGCTATTAAAGTTAAAAAGTCTTTATTAAATACTAAGAAATTCAAATCTAAGGTAGAAAGAGACAAACAATCTAATGAATTTAAATCTCTTGTAAGCAAGAAAGCATCTGAAGTTAAATTATTTGCATCTTTAGTATCTGAAATTAAAGCATCTGCGGAATCTGCTGATATATCAACTGTAACTCCTAAGTTTAGAGTTAGAGGATTTTGGCCAATACCCGATGCTAAAATTATAGGTGAAGAACTTTCACAAGAAGTAGTTCAATTCAAGATCAGATACCGTTACGTATCAACGTCTGGTAAAACGTCTACTGTTGAACAATTAGAGTTTAAAGATTCTACAAATAATACTTCTAAAACTGCAGCATTTTCAAACTGGATAGAAATTGATGGTCCTGTTAGAAAAAGAGAATTAAATGAGGATGGTAAATACGGTTGGATCATTGAAAGCGAAGAAGACGCACAAGCAGTTAACTTTAATTCTTTAGATTTATCTATTAATCCTGGAGAAATAGTTGAGATAATGGTTAAATCTATTTCTGAAGCTGGTTTTCCTGCAAATCCAATATTAAGTGACTGGTCTGATATAGTTAAAGTTGAATTTCCTGACGGACAATACTCAACAGGATCTATGTCAAGCTTATTTTCTGAAAATGAATTAGACAATTTAAAAGTTTCACTAAAAGAAGATTTAGAAGCTGCTGGTTTATTTGATCACGTTGGAGATTCTTTTACAGTAAATGAAAAAACATACGCACACAACGCAAGTTCAATTGCATCTGGTTTTTTAAACAACGAACAAAACCCTATATCGGTTTATGATAAAGTGTTGGAACTGCAAAACGAGATTGCAACGTTAAGAGCTCAAATAGATGGAACAGTTGGAGAATTAATCATTCAATTAATAGATGAAGATGGTAATGTTACTCCAATATCTAATAATAGTACGGTTAAAGTTTTTGCTGGATATTATATTGATGAAATTCCTGCAACTAATGGAAAAGGATTTATAGTAACTAAGAACTTTAAAATAAACCTATCTAATACTAAAGCATCTAACTTAGAGTTAATTGCAAGAATATTAGGAGATGTTGAAAAACCGGCATATTCATCAACAGACACTCAAACATGGGGAGTTGCTAGTGGAGAAGTTGATTCTGTTGTCGCATCAAATGCATATTATACAACTGAAGGAAAATACGATTTAGTTCCAGTAGTTTATCAAAACTTAGAAAGTGCAGAAACAAACAATATTACTTGGTTTAATGATAGTCCAGGTCAATCTTCTCAATTAAGAGGTCAGTTTATTTACTCTAGATTCATGAATTTATCTAATGATAATGGATTATACTTAAACGCTGAAGGAGATATAGACGCTAACGATGTATCAGGATATGATAAGTATGAATATGGTATTAATACTGCATATAAGATTACAAATGTAACAGACTTAGGTTCTTATGGTTCTAAAGATTTCTCAAGCGCAGAAGCTGGAGTTTATGGATTTAGTAATTCTCAAATAGGAACAGATTTTATATGGGATGGCGCATATAATCAAGGTACTGCTCCACGATTAATAAACCCTGCTGAAGTTAGTAATGTAGATTATGATAACAATATTTTTATTCACATAGATCATCCTATAATACTTAACAATGTATCAGCTTTAGAAATTGCTTCTAACGGATTAATAGGAATGCCTAAGACAACTCCTAGAAGAGCTTCTGATTTATATGGTAAACAACAAACACCGCTTAGACTAACACCTAGTAAAAATAACGAAGGAAATACAGGTACTAGAACTTCATTGAAGAATTCTTTTGAACCTAACGATCAATATTTATTAGGAGGACATTCATGTGGATCTTTCTTATATCTTTCACCTTTAGGTAAAGACTCTTTAGTAGTTGATGCTAGTAATAAACGAGGTAAAAAGGTAATAGAAGGTAATAGTTCAAATTCAATAACGGTAGATCTTGTTTTTCAATACCGTATGACAGATTATAATGGAGCAGGAAACACAGGTACTGGTAGAATTGGAGGAATTGTTAGTAATTCATTCCAGAACTTAACGTATTCTAAAAAGATAGGTATAGATATTATAGACTCTAACAGTAATGATTTTCAATTTGATGTTGAAGTTTTCTCTAAATATAGAGCTACTGGTAAAAACATAAATTCTATAACTTCTTCAATGTTATCTAATTATAATAGTACAGGTAAATATTCTCAAGTAGATAGAGCTATTGACTTTTCGCTTCCTAATATAACCGAGACTATATAACAAGTCTTAATTTCATAAAGGGACCTCTTATAATTATGATATATAATTTAACTAAAAAGAGGTCCCATAAATGGCGATAGATTTTAACATACAGAACAAAGAGGAAAATTCATCTTTTGCATTATTAAGAACAAACCCAAAATTAACTAGTAATTTAAAACTAGTAGTTGATTCAAAGGAACATATATTCCTAAGTTCTTTTAAAGCAAATAGAATTCTTTCTAAAGTAGAATATCAGAAGTTTGAGCTTTCAAGCGCTGGTACATACTCAAATGACGTGTCTCGTTTTTTCAAAGGAGTCCCTAATAATGATAGATTTCAAATACTTAGAAATCAGTCAGACACAACACCTTATTCAGAATTCTCTAATCAATATGAGAATCAATATAACTACGGAGCTAGTTTTAATTCTACTAAACTATATGATGAGCAATACAAGTTATTTGCACCAGTATGGTTAGACCGAAGAATACCTAGCAAATTCGTAGTATACAGAGTATTGAATGTTGATTACAAAAATAAATACAAGGAAGATACTGAAGGACAGAATTCTAGAATTTTAGAGTTATTAGAGTATTCTACTATAGTTAAAACATTCGACCTTACTCCAAAAAGTAAAATAGGTAAATATCTGAATTCACATGTCTTTGATAAAGGAATGCCAGAATCTGCTATAGAATTTAACTTTTCAGAGGGCGGAGACGTAATATACAAAGGAATTGATAGTAACGCAGGAGGATTTGCTTTTAAACAAGATTCAATAGCTGAAGACTATATAAGAAAAGATAATTTAGAAATTACTGCAAATGAAATAATCACAAGTGGATTTGAAAGACATGGTCTTGTTTCGGCAAACCTAGTTAACATGGAATTTATGTTTGATGATGAATTCGCTGAAAACTATGAAATATACAGGTACTTTGGATTATACGTAGATGATATAGAAGAAGGAACTTTTGATGTAGATCATACAACTACAGGTGACATGGTAAGTATTAAGCCTGGAACTACTCACACGTCATATCCTGTTGGATCTGCGGGATTAACTCACGAGGATATGTTACCAAGTAAATCTGACCTAGAGTTTCCTATACTATCTTATGTTAATCTAGGAGGCAACCAATTTCTACACATTAATAACAATACACAGATGTCTGGTTTAAATATACCAGTATCTAATTATAATAATATCGCAGGATCTTTATCATCAACTGATTTTAGTATTGCATCTAATAAAATACAAGCGCTTTCAACAAAAGTATCTAATAAGCCTTTTATTGAGATTGAAATAACTAAAAAACCTACAAATAACGATAGATTCTATATAGCGGATAAAACTGAAATAGAATTATCTAATTATAGTTTGTTTGATTTTACTGCGATTGCAGATGATTCGATCCAAGCTGGTAGTTTTATAGGAAACAAATTCTCAAGTGCAGGAACTTTAGACCAAATAACGATTGCAGTTAGTAGATTAATAGAATCTATAACTACATACAAAACAACGTCTAATGGTCTTTCAATAGTTATTGAAGATTACGCTAATGGAGCTAATAGAGAAAGAATGTCTTTTGGGATATACTCTCTTAACGTTAGTGACGGCTTTATAAATGTTAAAACAGGATCTAAAAATAAGATAGGACTTGTAGATGCAGATCTTGAAGCAGTAAGTCCACCACTTGTTATTCACTTTGGAACAAAATTTGATGATTGGAAACTATATACTGCAAAAGGAGGATCTAAAGTAGGTGCTGCATTCTTAGTATCTGACGAAGAATTAGGAGATGTTAAAGTCGGACAATATGTTAAACACATCAATTTAAGTAAATATTCTAAAATTATAGATATAGTTTCAGATTACATAAATGAAGGAACAAATAGAATTGTAATCGAAGATGTGTATAAAACAGCAAGCGACGGTACTATTCAATTATATAATAAATTTAAACCATCTTTTGGTAAGTTTTCAGCGTATAATCTAAGAGATTTAGATTTAGATTTTTATTCAACTAGAAATTCAGAGTTAGGAGAACTTAAATACGATAATGCATCCGGAATAGAATGGGCAGGACTTTCTCCTGTTTTATATCAAGAAGGAAATGATGATTTAATAACTAGTACATTCGGAGATCCTATCGAAGAAAAAGAATCAGTAAATAACGAAGTAGTCTATTCAGAATATGATAGGTTAAATGAAAACAAGTTAAAGGAAACTTCATTAAAGAGTAGAATTGTTCCGACTATATTAAAGTATGCTTTAAAGAACGGAACTAATGCTAGGAATTTACCATATATTTTAAATGCAAACGAAGCATTTGGATCTAACAACCTTTCTCCTGAAATTAAAATAGAATCAGGAAGAAACGTTGATGATTTAAACATGGAACATTTTCACTTTAATAAAATAAGTGATGAATTGTATCTAACAGGACAAACAACGGATTTAAAATCGTTTACTAGTTATAATACGACTGATGGTATTAGTATTCCTCAGCTGAAATCAACAGATATTGACTACTTTAGTCTTTATTTTAATTGGAAAGGATCTATCAACCTTAATACTGAAGTATGGGTAGATGATAAGTTTAATAAACTATACACTAAATTCAACGGAGGGTCATCAGAGTTAGAACCTAACGTAGTATTTAGAGGATTACGATATATTTACAAGAAAAGAAAAGAATTCAAACAGGATAGCCCTGTGTCATTCATAAATACGACAGAAGCTAACTCATATAAATTCGGAGTAACTTTAAATTATAATAAAGGTAAGTCTAACGGAGTTGAATACACTGTTATCAAAAACGACGAGTTTAAATTTATATGTGTAATTATAGATGTTAACGTTCAAGAGAATGACATTAAGTCTTTAAACAGATCTTTAATGTATGAAATTTCTGATATTACATTAGATGCGAAGATTGTTGATTCTCTTATTCCTTTCTCTATTGATTTAGCAGGATCAAATTTCCCAGTTGGCGAAGGAGATACTGTATTACGTGCACAAGATGTAGGTGAAGATAATGTTGATTTTAAAGAAAGTATAACGCTAGATTCCGATGGAAACCTATCTTGGATATATTTCAAACTTCCTACTGGTAACAGATATGCAGGTATGAGAGTATTATCTGTTTTAGATTCTAAATCAGTTTTAGTGGCAGGTCGCCCTGTAGAATTTAGTTTAGGTGTAAATGCACCTGGACCGGTTGCGGGAGCAAATCCACTTTCAGACGATTTACTATCTTCAATTGGAGTTGACGCTGAGTTTTACTATTGGAAAACAGGATCTAGCGGTTGGAAAAATATACTAGAAGAAGTAGTTTCTTATAATTATGCTAAAAGATTTAATAATTTTGGAGATATTAATTATATAACAATAGACTCTAGTGGAGAATCTCTTAATAGATTTATTCTAGAAGTACAAGACGGTGTTGATATTGTTAAACCATCAGTTGTTGATACAGCGTCTGACGGGGATAGACCTAGATCATATCAATCAAGTTCTAACGAAATAGGTAAAGTTTTAAAAGAAAGAGAAGATGGAGGGTATTTTACAATACTAAAGAGAATGAATGGAGATTATAACCCATTATTTAAAGACGTTATTACATTTACTGATGTTTATTCTGAACAATCTATTATAATACCAACAGTCGGATCAGGAAGCCAACCTATTGGTGTAATACCACCTTATGATACAGGACTTGCCGGTCAAGGATCAGGAACAGGAACTGGTCATTCTTTACAAAATGCAATACTAGATAGAAAAAGAGATAATTTAATATACAATAAGTTTAGAAACTTAGGTATAGCGTTTGCATCTTATAAAAACGTAGATGCAGATTATGGTTTTATTAATAACTATCATTACCATAAGGTAAATGATGAAAATTCTAAAAACCTATTAAAGTTATCAGATACAACAGACAAATTACCTCTTTATCCTATGATAAAGGAGATAGCGATAGACAAAAAGAATTTAAATGTTTTTAAATCTAAATACTCAAGTGATTATTTTACAAAATCAATTGCAGGAGGATCTAGCGAAGAAGTTCACGGTACTTTAAGTCCTGTTGAATCAAATTCGTTTATGGTATCTACGATTATGAAAGTTAAGAATCAGTACGATTTAACTAGTTTTTCAAATACTATAGAAACTTCTATCGATTCTTTAGACTATATTAGATCTAATAAATTAAATAAAACAGCAATACACTGGGTAGAGAATGACGCTGAAATAATTGCAGACTTCTATTTACCTAAAACCATATATGAAGAACTACTAGAAGATGGTATTTCATCTAAATTTAGAAAGTATGTAAGCGCTGAGAATTCTTTCGGAGATAAATCAACTATTGATGATGATTTAGAAGAGTATGTGTATTCAAACATAGTTAATAGATTTATTATAGAGAATACTGAGATATACGGAATTGAAGGTAAAAATATATCTACTGAATTTATTTCTATAGATTCTCCAGATAAATTAAAAGAAGATAGATTTACGCAACTTACTAATTTTGACATCCAAGGATATCAGAATGAAAGTCTTAGTTTTAGATTAATATATAACAAGAAACCTGGTTTTAAATATCATTTAAAACTACATATTAAAATACAAGCATAACCACAATGTCAATAAATATTAAAGAAATATTTAAAAGTGATTTAGATCCTAACAGTACTAACTGGTGGGCAAACGCCAAGATTGATAAAATAAATTTAAATTTTAATCAATTAAAAGAAGGTGGAATGCCAGGTCCTGCTGGTGTACAAGGTATCGATGGAGGTACTGGTATTAGAGGATTTCAAGGAATTGTAGGGGAGTCTGGAACTACAGGATTAATTGGATTAGAAGGAGCTCCTGGATTTAGTGCATGGAACGTCAATAAAAGTAACTTGTATAAAAATATATCTCCAGTGGCTATAAATCCACCAGAGTATTCTGCAGTTACATTGATGATAGGTAAGACGTATGAAGAAACTGGAGGAGATTATAACAATGCGTTACCACTTACAGGAGAAGGATCTACTGCAGCTGTATTTTACGGAAAAGTTGGTCATTCTAACTTTTCATTAGATTCTGAAGCTGAATCTGTTTTAAAAGCACATCACTATTTTTCCTTAAACAAATTACAAATAGGTAAGGAGTCTCAATCAACAACTGACATATTACTTATTAGACAGAATTTAAATAATTCAACACTTACACTATCTACTCCAGAAGAGAACGCTCAAACACCTTCAGTAGATGCCGTTGAAATTAAATCTGATTTATTTAAAGTAAACACAAAAGCTAAACTTAAACAAGGATTAAAGGTTAGTCAAATTCATTATAAAAGAGATGCAGCAAGTAATCAAGTTTTAGTTTCTAGCAGCGTAGATGGAGATCTTATTTGGAAAAACAAATACGAGATGTTTGGTGCACTTCCTATAGGTTCTATAATGTCTATAAGAGAATCTGACTTTAACAATTTAAACTTTAATATAATTAACACGACAACAACCGAATCTAATAATGTTCTAGATATATCATATGGTCGCGGTAGGATTAATACACCATTCGAAGGTTGGTATTTATGTCATGGTCAAACATGGGTAGATCAAGGTATTATTACTCACGAAGTTCCTAATTTACATGAATTTAGCTATAACATAGAAAGCGACGGATTCGCACAAGATACTATAACAAGTGGAGGAGATAATTCACCAAAATTAATAGGAAGTGCTGCAATAGATATGGATGCTTCTTATGATAATAATTCTTTATACAATATAACGATGTCAGCCCAATCACAAGATGTTAATATGCAAATGTCAAGTGGTAGTGGATTTACTAGGAACAGAATGATTCACTTAATTAACTTAGGAGAACCTGAACTTATTTGGAGATCAGAAACGCAAGCTGCTCCTACATTAGAAAATATCACACTTTCTCTTCCACAGGCTTCTAGTAAGAATGCGTGTGAAAGTACAGATCAAGTATATCAATGGACTGGAGTTGGAATCAACTGGGTAACTGGCGATGTTGCAGGTACTATCTTATATTTAAATGGACAGACTGCTACTTCTAATAAGTGGTATGAAAAAGATGGAATTGCAAGATATTGGAAAGGTACTTATTGGTATTCAGTACAAGGAAATATAATTACAGCAACATGTCCTATAGCTAATAATATTCAATTAGCAAACAGATCAGATGTCAGAGACTTAAACTGGGCAACTACCCCATTGAGTGGAACGGCTTATGTAATAAATACAGATTTATTTGAGAATGCAACTTCTCTATCAGTACTCGGCGGTGCTAGTGCTAATCCAGGATGGTATAGAACAAATGATAGTATTTTCACAGTATGGCATCGAAGATATTGGAATGGATTTTCTTTTTCTTCAACTATTTCTGAAAATTATGTATATTATGCAGGTGATGTAATGCCTTCAGATAGTTATGGTGACAATTGTCCTTTAGCTTTTGATTCTAGTTCTACAATAGATGTATATTGCTCAACAAACGCTGCTATATCAGGAATAGATAGCGAAAATTACTTACAAAAATTCAAAGATAACAATGTAACTGTTATGGTTAATGTATCTTTTCAGTCAAATAATCTATTTAATATAGGTTACTTTCCTTTAATTAAAATAAGTGAACAAAATGTACCTTCATCTTCTTTCCCTTGGGCAAGTCTTATGGAGTATAACTCTACAGCATCTACTGTAAAATACGGTAAAATACCTACAAATAATAATTCTATAATATCAGAGGTTATTGAATGTATTACAGCTCCAGTCGTATGTTATAGTTACACTGTTTACAATCGTTTCGGAGGATATCACCAAGTAGGATATACTGATTGTAATGGAACACCTCAAACAATATATATCGCTGGAACAGGTGGTGTGCAATTATGTAGTACTGTAATTCCAGAGGCTATATCATCAGGATCTGCAATATTAGTTATTAGAGCAGGTATTTCTAGTGACTGTTCATAGTATTAAAAGTAAAGTACCTAATATTTTGTTAATTTAAACAGAATATATAGAATATAAATAAATATTAAAGTTAGAAATGGCAATTAATTTAAAACAAATATCTTTTGTAGACTCTAATCAGGTTAAGCTGGACAAGGTTAATTATAACTTTGATCAGATAGTCGCGAATGGAGGAGGACCTCGAGGTTTTCAAGGAACAATAGGGGAAACTGGATACCAGGGATTAACTGGTCATCAAGGAAATCAAGGAACTTTCGGAGATCAAGGATCTCAAGGTTCTGCTGGTAATAGTGGTGACGGTATATGGACATCAACTTCAGGGGCTTCTAATACTAAAACAATAATGCCAGTTGCAGTTGACGGTGAACATGCTCCTTCAGTTATAGTAGGATATAAATCAACAGACACTCAATATCAAAATTACTTTGATACAAATTCTAGTTTTATAATTAATAGAGGAAGTCAATTTTTAAATAACTTAGAACTTAGAAGTGAAGGAGTATCAGGTTCTTTTTATTACAGAACATCTAACGTAACTGATAGTAATAATATAACAACAACAATAGTTGAATCTGGTTTTGCTGGAGGTAATTATCCAAATAAACTAAATACCATTGCAAGTAAATTTGAATGGATAGATGAGGTTAGTAATACAGTTTTACTTAGTTTAGATAAAGATGTTTTAACATCAGAAGTACCTGTAGATTTTGTAAATAACGTAGACGTTAATGGATATCTTAAGTTAGATGTCGCAAGTGCAGGTATAGATAAAATTGCAGTTTCTAAAAACAGTGAAGGTGAAATAGAGTTTAAAACTATTGAAGAAATTGGAGGAGTTGTTCCAGTAGGTACAATAGTATCAATAGATCCTTTATTCTTTGTTGCAGATAATTTTATAATAGAAGATAACGGAGTTACAGCACCTAGCGATGCACCTATCAATATTAGAGTTGGTGCAGGTGTAAATACGTACGGTGGTTGGTATATATGCCATGGTAAAGATTGGACAAACGGGACAGGTACTAATAGACCTACGACGGCTTTAAATTCTTTTTCATATAGTATTGATGAAAACCCAGCAACAATAAATCCTAATAGTCAAGGAGTTGCTAATGTTAGTAATAATAACGTTCATTTAATCGGTGGAGCAGAAATAGAAGTTAACGCAGCGTATAGTTCACCTAGTTATAATGTAACAGGATCATTAGATACTTCAGATGAAAGTATACAATCAGGTTCTGGTACTAGTTTTATAATTAAAAGACTACCTCAGATAATATTTCTAGGAGAAGAGGGATTATTTTGGAAAGATGCTGGATCTGGACAAGCACAAGATACTACAGTTACATATAAATTTACAGATCAAAACGAAACTGCTAGTAAAATAACAAGTATACCGAATTCTGTTCAAACAAGAACACAGGGAAGTGCATTTTCATTTACAAGAGACGCAACACCAACGAGTGGATACGAATTTAATGGTAATGCAGTTAATGCAACGGTTGATAATAGCGACGTAACATCTTCTATAAATTACGGAGGTCTTAATGCTAATATAGTGTTTAATGTTAATGTTGCATCTCAACCTACCGGAGGAACTGTAGAGATTACGTTTGATTCTACAGGAATTCAAACTGAAATAGAAAATGAAGCCCCTACTGCACCGACTAATTTAAGATCAAGTGAATTAACACAAACTAGTGTTACACTAGAATGGGACGCATCTACTGATGATTCATCGGTTGCTTCTTATTCCATATATAAACGAATATTCGGAAACCCAGATGAACTTCTAGGTACTGTTCAAAGTAATCTTACCGAGTTCGGTGTCACAGGACAGAGTGATGGCGATTCTCCCCAGTTTTATGTTAAAGCTCTTGATGACGAAGGATTATATTCACTACAGAGTGCTAACCTAACGGTAACAATGTTATCAGAAGTTGATGACGATCCTGATACAGGGGGAGGTACTTCTTTAAGGATTACCAGTTCTACAATACAAGCTGATGAAACAGGTACTATTAATTTCAAAGGTGGAGAAGCAAATGAGACACTTGATATTAGGTATACAATATACTCTGCAAGTGGAAGTGGATCAGAGAGTAATCAAACTAAATCGTTTGATATACCAACACCTAATACCGCAATGGGAGGACCGTTAGATATGCAAATACATACATTACGAGAAGGAACTATTAGATTAGATTCTGACGGACTAGGTGAACTATCATATACTGTATCTGGTAATAGATTTGAAGTTAGAATAACAATAACAGATAGAAGCTCAAGCGTTGAGCTTCAAACAGGTTCATCAAATACATTAACAAAAGTAGATGCAGGTGGTGAAAGAGTTGGGTATAGATAATAATTAAACAATAAGGAAATGATTAAAAAAATACTAACAAACAAGACATTATTGCGATTCATTGGAATCGCTATTGTCGTTTTAATAGGCCTAAAGCAGTGTAATCAAATTTCAAATCTTAAAG
>Ga0209279_10000511_pt1 | contig 24915 bp, 26 predicted proteins | sample CoawatmetaG00DNA_3_FD_187508 | JGI IMG/M metagenome (GOLD analysis project Ga0209279, IMG submission 187508) | Marine microbial communities from the West Antarctic Peninsula - Coastal water metaG006-DNA (SPAdes) (version 2) | ecosystem: Environmental > Aquatic > Marine > Coastal ... | reverse complement strand
GCCCGTAACTGGCAAATTAAAGCTTGCCTCACGTTTACCCCAGTATTTGCTCAGGGCAATGTTACTGGGTGCATAGGCACTCGCTTGAGCCGCTGGAGTATTATTTTTAGCTGCACCCAAAACCTGATCTAGCCAAGTGCCAACGGACATTGCCTGGTTTGAATTTTGGCTCATAACTGCTTCTCACGTTGTAACGCCTTAGGTAATTGCATTTCTTGGCGCAGACCTTGGGGTTCTATTTGAACTGATATTTGCGGGTGGGGCCAATCTAAGGTTTCACTACCGAGCAAGAGCACACAATCCCCCAAACCAGACCCAGAAATTTTGGCGCCCAATAAAGTATCTAATGGTGACTTCTTTTGAGCCAAACGAATAATAGTTTCGGTACTTTCGTCACTCACACCGAGGGCTCTCATTAATATTTGATATTGATTCATGGACTGGGCAAAAGCCCGCCAGTTTTCTCGTTCTAAAGCCTTTTCACTGGTTTCAACACAAGCACCCATTTGTTCATAAAGTTGCGCAAAACGCTGCGGTTCTTGCTCAGCTGCCTCAGCCACTTGGGCAATGACTAGCGGTGTCAGAGTTTTATAACCACAATAAACAAGCAGTAGGTGAGGTGCGTTTTGCAATGCTGCTAACGACAACAACGTCTTTTTAGCCCTTAATGGATTGCCTTGAAACTTTACAATGCCCCCAAGAGCACTCGCCGCAACATCGGCACCAGAACCCCTGCCCTGCACTTTACGAATGGATTCTATACTGGTTTGCATGGCTTCCTGAGCGTCAAACCTACCATTGGCAAGCAGCGCCATAGCGCCCATGCACGCTACCGTGACAGCTGCTGATGATCCCAAACCCAGGGTGTGTTCAAATTCAGACTCAATCACGAGTTCGACACCCCCACTTTCAACTTGGCCACTCAGGGTTAGTGCCTGTAACACAAAAGCAAAAGAAGACGTTCGCTCTACTTGCATGGCTAGCTCATTAACAGCACATTCAAAGTAACCTAAACTAGAGGTTATGACTATTTGTCCATCTGCGCGCTTAGATGCCTTCACAAAGATACGCTGGGTTAAGGCACATACCAAAGCACTATGACCAAATAGCACTGCATGTTCACCCATGAGCATGGTACTGGCTGGTGCAGAGGCAATAACGCTTAAACTAGTCAAAGTAAACCACACCTTCTAAATCTGGCAGCATTTCTTGCATTTCATAAGCATAATTTAAGCACAGTTTTTGCATATGATCTAACTCCAGACCCACCACAAAAACTAGCCCGGCATGATCACCATCGATACTGCCGGCACCACAAATTTTTGCCGCTCCACCTTTAGACTCAACCTCAGCAATAAAATTTGATACCGTTTTTGGCACCACTCCAATATGCTGCAACAGCTTGTGATTGGCTGCGATAGCACTCACCATAGTTGTTAGATTAGGTTGCAAACTAACACCTTCAGTGTCTGCGACCATGCAGTGTAGTAGTCGTTCTTGAACTTGACTAAATTGAGACCACCAATGAGCCGAAAAATTGTGTTGCCTCACAGCTTCCACACACTCGCCTGTTGAACTATTTGGTTTGCCTGTAGAAACGAGAAAGCATGCACTTAAAGGTTTTAACGCTTGGCGTTCAGCAGTGCCAAGTTGATAGCGTTGTAAACCACCCATGATACACACGTATGGATCTAAGCCACTAGATCGACCATGCTGCCAATGTTCGCTGTGAGTTGTTTTTAATATTAATTGTGCCGCTGTTAAAGGCTGTCCGATGTGTTTAAAGGCTGCTGCTAGCATGGCTGCAACTAACGCAGCTGATGACCCCATCCCGCCGCCAGCCACTAAATCCATGGTGAGTTCAATAGCTAAACCAGGCTGGTCTGTTAACACATCAACCAGTCCACTTGCACCCAAAGCTGCCGCAAAAAACTGCACTGGACTTTCAATGACAAGGCATAGCAGAGCTGAGTCATGAAGGAAATTTTGGTGACGCGATTGTGTCTGGTGAGCCAACTGGGTCAGTTGCCCGTAACTAAAGTGTTGATCGATGCCAAAGGCAGGTATTGTCAGGTGAACACCTTCTATGTCGATACTGACAACTTTAGCAAAGGCATATTTTTGAATGGCACACGCTAACGCAGGGGTCCCGTAAACCACTGCATGTTCACCACTAAGAATGACTTTACCCGGCACCCTTACTTTAGAGCAAGGTGGCCGAGATGGGAAAAGCGCCTGGTCAGACGCTGTCATTGCACCTGATAAAGGCGTTTGTGATCGCGGATACCCACGAGTCGAAATTGCCCCGTAGTTTGGTGTTCAAACTTGTGTTCACCGCCATCTGTAGGCACTTCAAAGGCGTACATTTTTTGGTATTCGGCGTAGCTAAGCGCCTGTCGCGCTTCCAGCATGGATTGGTGCTGCTGCTGGTGCAGCATATTTTGATATCCATCGACTAGTGTGCCTGTAAAAAACTCACCCACACTGCCAGAACCATAACTAAAGAACCCAACACGTTTGCCCGCCAAATTAGCTGCTGTATTATCAAGTAATGAAATAAAACCAATATACATAGCCGCAGTGTAGCTGTTACCCGTAATCCGATTATAAATAAGGCTCGAAGAAATTTGATCTTCTAAAGTTTTTACAGTCAATTCGTGGGCATTGCCATTCGCTAAATGATTATGGGCTTTTTGAGCCATGCGGCTAAACGGTAAGTGATAACAGAAGTAATCAAAGTCACCAAACTTCAAATCACTTTGCTGCTGAAAATCTTGCCATGCAGAGCGCACACAGCGTAAATAGACTTTAGTTGAGTACTTCCCATCCACCAGCGCGGTAGAGCGATAATTAGGACGCCAAAAGTCCATCACATCTTCTGTATGAACTCCCGTTTCAGGATCAAGCACAATGACTCTGGGGTTGGCGCTCACTATCATGGCTACCGCACCACAACCTTGGGTAGCTTCCCCAGGAGATTGTCGATCATAGCGAGCAATATCTGAGGCAATAACTAATACTTTTTCCTTGGGTTTACGAGCCACCCAAGCACACGCAAGTTGCAAAGCCGCAGTGGCGCTGTAACAAGCCTGTTTAAGTTCAACCACACGACAACGAGGACTTAACCGAAGAAGCGAGTGCAGATAAACTCCAGCCGCCTTGGATTGGTCGATGCCTGTTTCTGTGGCAAACAAAATAGTGCGGATTAAACTCGGATCTTCGCCCCGCTTTTTCATGCCTGCTAACAAAGGCACACTGGCGTTTGCCGCCATAGTAACTACATCTTCATCGGCTCCAGGCACACTCATGCGCTCTTGGCCTATGCCAACAGTGTATTTAGCGGCATCAGAGCCATTGTGGGCCGCTAACTCTTGCAAATCTAGGCTAAAGTTAGCGGTATAAAAACTTATATCATCAATACCAACGAGCATATAACTTCTCGACCTTCCCTACTACCAACTTAATGAAGTATAAATATCTTAGACTATCGTTCACTAAGCACTAAGGAATCATTTAAATGCAAATCATCTACGCTACTTGCCGATAACAAAAACATAGCGGTGACAAACTCTTTTTTCAAGGCCTCTATGGCATCCACGACGGCAGGTGTAGATTCCATGGCCGGAGCCAGCAGTGGTTTAGCGATACCACCTAAAGAGCCGCCCATTATAACACTCTTTATTAAGTCTAGCCCATTGCGCAAGCCACCGCTGGCAATGAAATTTGCTTGTTGCATGTAAGGCCTCGCATTTTTCATGGCTAAAGGCGTCGGAATACCCCAATCTTGTAGGGTAAATCCTAAAGTGTGGTTATCCTCACGGCGCTGTTGTTCAATACGCGCCCAAGAGGTCCCACCCCGTCCAGCGACGTCAAACCATCGAATTCCATGGCGCAAACCTAACTCTATATCCGCCACACTCAAGCCTGATCCTACTTCTTTCAATACGATGGGTACCTCAAGTTCAGCTTGAGCACGGCCGATGGCTTGGGCAAGGTTAGCAAAATTAGTATCACCTTCTGGCTGCACGGCCTCTTGCAGCGGATTGAGATGGAGAAAAATCGCATCTGCAGATAAGACATCTATGGCCTGCTGAAGTTGGGCTGATGCCATGCCATTATTGAGCTGGATAGCACCCATGTTAGCAAATAAGAGGGCATCAGGAGCATAGCGGCGCAGATCAAAGCTGGCCTGAGCTTTGGTATCTTCTAGCATCACTCGTTGTGAACCCACACCCATCGCCACACCTGTGATTTGTGCGGCCTCCGCCAAATGTTGATTCACCTTTGCGACTAGGACATCATCGCCTCCAGTCATCGACGAAATCAGCAACGGAAAACTAAGGCGTTTGCCCATCACTTCAATGCTGGGGTCAACATCATGCAAATTGATTTCTGGCATGGCTCGATGCTGCAACTGCATGGCATCAAAAAAACGTCCATTACGCTCTACGCCTTCATCACGGCCAATAACTTCGATGTGCTGCCGTTTACGGCGATTGGTTTGATCATTCATTTAACGCTCTAACTTCAAATGGGCTTGCATGAGTTCACCTGGATTGGTTTGAGCTGCAAGTAAAGATAACTCACCACACAAGACTGTAGCCGCACAAATTTGGGCTAAGCGGCGCGCATTAGCACCCACTTCAATGTCTTGATTACAGCCTAATTTAGCTAAGTTTTGGGTCACAAAGTCTAAACCTTTGCCATTGCCTACAGTGCCCACAATAATATTGGGTAGCGTGCAAGAAAAGTAAAGATCCCCCTCTTGCACTTCTGCGTGCACCATGCCTTGCGAACCTTCTATAATATTAGCCGCATCTTGGCCTGTAGCTAAGTAAAATCCGAGTAACATGTTGGCAAAATGAGCATTAGCGCTGCGCACGCCCCCGGCCATTAATGTACCCAACAGATTTTTCTTAATATTTAGATCGACCACCTTTTCAGGGGTAGTATTCAATTTTCGCTCACACAAAGCTCGTGGCACGGTTAACTCTGCTACGACGTATTTACCACGCCCTAAAATACCATTCACCGCAGTGGCCTTTTTATCACTGCAGTAGTTACCAGAGATAGAACTATAGCTTAATTGTGGGTATTGCTTTAGTAGCCACTGCATCAAACTATCAGCCGCATGGGTTACCATATTATGGCCAGAGGCATCCCCAGTGTTAAATTCTAAGCGCAGATAGAGCAAGTTAGCTACAATTTGCATGTTCATATTAAACAAGGTGGCAAAACGACTTGTTTGACCCACAATGTCTTGCATTTCTTGTTGTCGCATCTGAATCGACTGCCAAGCCCCTAATGCTTGATGAGCATCTTTCGCTTCTAACAAGATTGAACGAGTCATACGCTCATCAATCAAAGTCGTTTTAATACCTTCGTTACATAGGGTCGATACGCGCGCTCCCCGGCCCACAGAATGCCACAAAGGGATTTCGTAGGTGGCTAGGGGCACCGACACTTTATCTTGCCACGCCGCATCAAAACTAGCTTGAGCACTAATTTTCATTGGCCCTACAAAACGCATAGGAACGGATGCTTGAGTCACTTTTGGACTCGTAATAGCAGAAGTAGGGGCCATTCAAGGTGCCTTATCAATAAAAAATGCGACGAAAACAAATAGAGTGTGATTTTAACTAGCCCAATACGGTTATGCAATGACGAATGTCAGGGTTAATGAACCCGTTGGGTCCTTTGGTGGAGAAAACCCCAGTTTTCCTAATAAGTATATTATTAGGATTTCTGGGGTATTCTATTTGGTGTTCTTGACTACTTTAATTACAAATGTTTATTGATCGCCACAGCAAGGTCTTCAACATCTTTACAGTGAATAGCAGTAGATGGCTTTGCCTTTGATACTCTATAATCTGAGAGCACTGGTTCATAATCAGCCATTATCATTGATATAACTGGAAGCATACTTTTTAATTAGGGGCTAGAGTAATTAAATTGATCAATCGTTCTAGCTCTTAATTGTATTATTGAATTTCTCACCTTAACAAATCGGGTTGGTATAGGCTTTACTTACGAATACCTTCAATATAAAGATCAAGTTCAACGGTTCCGAAGTCACTTTTAAAACCGAAATCACCCATTCCTACTGTAGCTGTTCCACTAAAGCCCAAACGGTAGCCGCCCCAAGGATCTTTACCTTCACCAACTTTTACAGCGTCAATCACTAATGATTTGGTAATACCATGCATCGTGAAGTTACCTGTAATTGCTAATTTTCCATTGGCTTTATCTTCAACTTTTGTGCTTACAAATTTCGCAGTAGAAAATTTATTAACATCTAAAAAATCATCCGAACGAACATGTTTATCGCGCTCTGCGTGATTTGAATCAACGCTGCTAGTATCTATGTTTACGGTGATTTTTGATGCGGTTATATTATTTTCATCATAGGAAAATGTACCATCAAACGTGTTAAAACGACCTGCAAGTACGCTAAAACCCATGTGGTTTGCTTTAAAATTAATTGAAGCATGAGCACCTTTATTATCAATAATGTAGTTTGCAGCGTATACAGGGCTGGCCAGGGTAGCGGTTATCAGTGTTGCTGCAAGTAAATGTTTCTTCATTTTATATTCCTTCATGAATCGGTTGTTGATATTTTAATGTTTAATATAAGCGCATTATTTAATCATGCGCTTCAAGGTTTCATCTTTGTCGATGATATGGTGCTTAATTGCTGCAATAGCATGTAATACGGACAGTGCGATTAAAGAATAGGCGACATATTGATGAACGAATCCCGAAATATCTGCCTGTTTGTCAAATAACTCTCCTAATGACCCAACTTCAAACCAGCCAAATACTTCAATTGCTCGGTTATCTGCGGTAGAAATCAAATAACCACTGGTCATTAATACAATTAGTAACAGATATATACCTATATGCACTAATTTTGAAGCCAATTTTACGTTTTTGCTATGACTGGCAATATTTGCCGGCGATACATTATAAAAACGCCATATTAATCTCAATAAGGTCGCTATAAACAGTAAAATACCAATGCTTTTGTGCCAGTGCGGCGCAGTTTTATACCATTGGCTGTAATAGGTTAAGTCAACCATCCAGTAACCCGCTACAAATAAAGAAAATACCGTCAAGGCTGATATCCAATGTAATACTTTGGTGACAAGGCCATATTTTAATTTGGTATTTTTCCACACAGAATAAGTCTAATAAATTGATTATTTGATAGAGTTAGTCTATGTGTTTACGATAAAGCAATAAACCAGTAAATAACGAAAACATAGTTCTCTAATATGGAACAATCAAAGAGCTATTTCAGTGCTATATCAGCGATTTTATTTAAGGGATTGTTATATTAGACCTTGATGAATAGTTTAGGAATTGTTCCTATGTATTTGTGCATGTCAGTTTGTTAGGCCAAGATCTGCTAAGCTGAAATTGACACTATGATACTTACCCATTTTTCTAGATACCCGCTTGGTTCCTAAAATAGTTATTTTCAAACTCCATGGTTGACCTGATTAGATTTGCTAAACTGAGATTCACTCAGTTCAATAAAGCGCACATATACTTTAGTGTTATTTTCAAATACTGTGCCAGTATGAACTTCAATTTACTCTATGAAACCCTTGCCAAGACAACTCATCATATATGACAAAAGGCAGTAATTAATGAGCCAGATAACAATTCTCCAAGCGGCAGAAACGCCACCCAAGCGACTATCTAAAGTATTCATGCGGGATGCTGATAACAACATACAGTCAATTGGCTATGACAGATGTAAACATTTTAAAATAAAGCTTCGTGAAGTTAACAACATCGAAGACCTCAGCAGCTTATTGCTGAAGATTGAAAAGAAGTCAGATCTGATGGTCATTCGCGGGGTGCCAAGGAGCGATGTAGACCAGTCAAAGTCAGTGTTTAGGCAAACCTATGATCCAAGAAAAGGTGCCGCCAATAAGGTAAGGCAATCAAGTCACCAGAAACATAGTTGCATTGGCTGGGCCCACCATAGCTCAAGCATTGGGCTGACCCTATATGCAAAAAAGCCCCGTTAACTCAGGGTTAGCGGGGCTTTTTTTAAAGTACAAGACTTATAGTTTATCGGCGTTTTCAGTCAGGTAAGAGGCTACTCCTGCAGCTGAATCTTTCATGCCTGAGTCACCTTTGTTCCAGCCAGCTGGGCATACTTCACCATGCTCTTCGTGGAACTGAAGAGCATCGACTATGCGCAATAGCTCGTCCATGTTGCGACCTAGTGGCAGGTCATTGATAATTTGTGAACGAACTTGGCCTTCACGGTCAATAATAAACGCGCCACGATACGCCTTGCTTCCATCAGCTAATTCAACGTCATAAGCGCGACAAATATTGTGTGCCATGTCCGCTGCTAAGGTGTATTTAACTGGGCCAATGCCACCGTCATTAATGGCTGTATTACGCCATGCACTGTGGGTATGATGAGAGTCGATTGACACTCCAATAACTTCAACATTACGAGCTTTAAACTCATCCATACGATGATCTAATGCAATCAGCTCAGAAGGACAAACAAAAGTAAAGTCTAATGGGTAGAAAAACACCAGCCCGTATTTACCTTTGATCGCTTCAGAAAGATTAAAATCATCAACGATAGTGCCATTACCAAGTACTGCAGGTACTGTAAAATCTGGTGCTTGCTTGCCGACTAAAACGCTCATAGCGGTTCCTCTATAATAGTTAATTTATGGTTTATTAAATTATTCTGCGCCTGCGTCTTCTTCAGCAGGTGCCGCAGCACTAATCATTTCAGCCAACTCACCTGATTGAGCTAAGTCTGTAATGATATCGCAGCCACCAACGAGTTCTCCATTAATCCACAGCTGCGGAAAGGTTGGCCAGTTGGCATATTTAGGCAACTCAGTGCGTATGTCTGGGTGCTCTAAAATATTAACAAATGCAAAGCGTTCACCGCAGTTCATAAGGTTTTGCACTGTTTGTGAAGAAAACCCACACTGGGGGAATTTTGGCGTGCCTTTCATATATAGTAAAATGGCATTGCTTTCGATCTGTTCTTTAATCGTGGTTAAGGTATCCATGACTATAGTCTCGCTCATTGATGGTTGCGTAATGTAATAAACCAATTATACCCATATCCGACTAATTTAGTCAGTTATTATTGGTTAAAAAGGCACCCTAATTTACACTTTTTATAAGCTTTATTGGCTAAGGTATTTGCAAGCATAGGCCATTAGACCTATCATTCTCGGTTTAGGCGGCCACTTTTCATGTCCAATTCGTCACCACGGCACTTTCTAACATTGCTCGATTTGAATCCTAGTGAGCTTAATTGGATTATTCAACGGGCCATTGAACTCAAAAAAATACGCACTTTAAAGACCCCCTACGAACCCTTTCGTAATTTAGTTTTGGGCATGATTTTTGAAAAGTCATCGACAAGGACCCGTGTATCATTTGAAGCGGGCATGGCACAACTCGGTGGCCAAGCCATATTTCTATCTTCAAATGACACCCAACTAGGTCGTGGAGAGCCCATCACCGATAGCGCCCGAGTTATTTCGAGCATGGTGGATATAGTGATGATTCGGACGTTTTCCCACACTCAAGTAGAAGAATTTGCAGCTCATTCCAGAGTTCCAGTCATTAATGCGCTCACAGATGACTACCATCCTTGCCAATTATTAGCAGACGTTCAAACCTTCGTTGAACACCGAGGTTCCATCAAGGGCAAGACAGTGACCTGGATAGGTGATGGTAACAATATGTGCCATTCGTTTATTAACGCCGCTAGACAATTTGATTTTAAACTCAACATTGCTTGTCCAGACGGCTATTTACCTAATGCACAATTAATGGCGATCAATGCCAACCGAGTGCAACTTATACAAGATCCTAAACAGGCCGTCATAGGCAGTCACTTGGTCGTCACTGACACGTGGGCATCTATGGGCCAAGAAGATGAGAAAAAAGCTCGCGCAGCCAGTTTCGAGAACTACCAAGTAAACCCTGCTCTAATGAATTTGGCAGACCCAGAAGCGCTATTCATGCATTGCTTACCCGCCTATCGGGGCTTAGAAATTAGTCATGACATGTTCAATGATCCACGCAGCGTGGTGTTTGATGAGGCCGAGAACCGTTTGCACGCTCAAAAGGCGCTGATGGAATTTTTATTACTAGAGCCCAAGGTATAAGTAGACCCAATGATTGAGTTAAGACACCTGCGCACGCTAGCAGCCCTTCGAGAAACAGGCAGCCTTGTTGAGGCGGCTGAGAAAGTTTTCCTGACTCAGTCAGCTTTATCACACCAAATTAAAGACCTTGAACACAAGCTCAATTTAGATCTGTTTATACGCAAAACAAAACCGGTAGAATTTACCACTGCTGGTCAACGATTATTGCTGCTTGCAGATGATTTGTTACCACAAATTCGTAATACTGAGCGTGAACTTAGTCGTCTCGCTGCAGGGTCCGTAGGCCGCCTCAACATTGCCATAGAATGCCACAGTTGTTTTCAATGGTTAATGCCCAGTTTAGACATTTATCGGGCTGATTGGCCAGAAGTGGAACTTGACTTATCCAGTGGTTTTAACTTTGCCCCACTACCCGCACTGCGCAGTGGAGAATTAGATTTGGTGATCACTGCGAACCCTAAAAATCTCCCTGGCATAAGCTATGTACCCTTGTTCAGCTATGAATCTGTGCTTGCGGTTAGTAATCATCATCCACTGGCTTCAAAAGCCTTTATAGAAGCCCAAGATCTGTCTGATCAAACACTTATTTGTTACCCAGTTGATCGCGATATGCTCGATGTATTTGTGCAGTTTTTGGAGCCTGCCGAAATTGAACCTGCCGCCATAAGGCATGCTGAACTGACCGTCATGATGATGCAGTTAGTCGCGAGTGGGCGGGGAGTATGTGCATTGCCAAATTGGGCTTTAGAGGAATACTCCAGCCGTGGTTATGTGACGGCTATACCAATGTCGCAAGCTGGTATTTGGTGTACCCTTTATGCGGCAGTGCGCAGTGACCAAGCCGATAGTAAATATATGATGGATTTTCTTGTTACGGCCAGAGAAACGTCTGCCGCCACTTTAGTGGGTGTTAAACAGACAGATCAGCAGGGTCAGGCATTGCAGGCCCCTGAGGATTGTCTTTAGGCTGGTGTACTGGAACTCGGATCATCATGTTAGCGCCACCAAGGGATTCGCTTCGACCTGCAATGGCCCGGCCTCCATGCCAATAGGCGATGCGTCTAACAATGGATAAGCCTAATCCAAACCCACCTGTCTTTCGGTTACGGCTTTCATCTAAACGGGTAAATGGAGCAAATACTTGGCCATAGTCAGACTCTGGTATACCGGGTCCGTCATCCTCAATACTCAATACACAAAAGTCACCTTCGATGTGATACCCGAGGGACACGTTAGCTTGGGCATACTTACATGCATTGCCCAACAAATTTTGGCAAGCTCTGCGCAACTGCACAGGTTCTGCATCAATGATTAGACCATCGAGCAAAGAGTCTACCTTAATACTTAACTGAGGGTTCAGGGGTGCATATTGGCCGCACATATTGGTAAGGATGTGGTTCACATCTACCTTTTGAAAAATAATTCTTGGGCCTCCATCTTCTAGATGAATATAGGTCATTATTTCGGCCACTAGGTCGTTAATTTCTTCTAGATCTTGCGCCATACCTTTGCAGGAAGATTTCATACGCTGTTGCTGTTCACTGACACTATCGCCCTCTAAAATATCTTGCAATAACTGCAGAGCAAAGCTTAAACGTGCCACTGGGGTTCGAATTTCATGGGAAATAGCCGCCATTAACTCTTGCTGCAGAGCCATGCGTTTTTCCATACGCCCCAAGTTCATTGGGTTGACTGGCAAAACCACTTAATTCTCCTTAACAAATAGATAGCCTCGACTACGAACCGTCTTAATCCGCCGAGGGTGCTCTGGATCATCACCAATTTTTGACCTAATTCGAGACACTCTCACGTCGATTGATCGGTCTTGACCATTGTACGAAATGCCTCGCAAGGCAGAGAAAATTTCTTCCCGGCTTAGTACTCTTCCAGCATTGCTAGCTAGCAGCCACAGCAAGTCAAACTCTGCACTGGTTAAATCAATGTCCTCATCGCCTAGCCAAGCTTCACGCATTGAATTGTCTATAATCAGACTGCCAAAATGGTGCCTAGAATCAGTAGGTTCTTGCAATCCAATAGTGTCTGAAGCCGCTTTTAACTTACTACTGCGACGTAACATGGCACTTATCCGAGCCAGTAATAACCTTGGCGTTACTGGCTTAGAAATATAATCATCGGCACCAACTTCCAGGCCTACCACTTGGTCTAATTCGTCAGTGCGGGCTGTTAGCATAATTATAGGACCGCTATATTCAGACCTCACTAACCTACATACACCCAACCCATCTTCCCCTGGTAACATCAAATCCAAAATCACCAAGTCAGGTTGTTCGGCCTTAATTCTTTCTACCGCAACTGCTCCATTGTGCTCCACACTCACACTCAGGCCGTTATTGCTTAAATACTCTCTAGTAAGTTCAGCCAATCGCTCATCGTCTTCGACAATTAAAATTTGCGTACTTTGATTAAAATCCACGCTTTAGTCCTAGGTTATCTATTAACCAGTCAAATTGACCTAATTATTGAATTAGAAATAAATAATTACATACTGTTATCTTAAAATAACTATATGTAACATAATATAGTCTAATGTAAGCAAAAGTAAACCACATCAGAACAGTTAGCGTGCATGTGAGAACCAATTTTTTTCAAGCAAGTGTGCCATAAAGTCATATCTGCCCTGTTATACTTAAACGTTAAATTCAAATATAACTTAGCACGATTGAACCTTACGCATAGGCGTGATATAAAATGACGACCTATAGTGCACTGCGTAACGCATTGTCAAACCTACCCTTTTTTGGCTCTCCTAATGAAACCTTGGTCTCCTACCAGCTGGCGCGAATTTCCAATATTACAGCAACCTAACTACCCCAATGCCGATTCCGTGACTCGAATTGAACAACAGTTGTCTCAGCTACCTCCATTGGTATTTGCAGGTGAAGCACAGGCGTTAAAACAACAATTAGCACAAGTCACTGATGGCCATGCATTTTTAATACAAGGCGGGGATTGTGCAGAAAGTTTTGCCGAGTTTAATGCCTCTAATATTCGGGATACGTTTAAAGTCATGTTGCAGATGGCGGTGGTATTAACCTTTGCAGGCAGTTGTCCAGTGGTCAAGGTTGGTCGTTTGGCAGGTCAGTTTGCGAAACCTAGATCGGCTGATACCGAAACCTTTAGTGGGGTAGAACTGCCTAGTTATCGGGGCGACATTATTAACAGTTCAGATTTCACTGCAGATGCTCGAGTGCCCAATCCAGAACGTTTAGTTCAGGCCTACAATCAGTCTGCAGCGACTCTTAACTTGCTCAGGGCGTTTGCACAAGGTGGTTTTGCCGACTTGAATAAAGTACACCAGTGGAATCAGGACTTCGTGCGGACGAGCCCCCTTGGCGCACGTTATGAAGATTTGGCAGACCAAATAGACCGTTCTTTGAGCTTTATGAATGCCTGTGGGTTAAATGCGGGTAATACCCCACAACTTCACCAAACTAGTCTTTACACGTCTCACGAAGCCCTGCTTTTAAACTATGAACAAGCATTAACCCGCCAAGATAGCCTGACTAATGATTGGTACGATTGTTCGGCCCATATGCTTTGGATTGGAGACCGAACTCGACAAGTCGAAGGTGCCCATGTCGAGTTTTTACGGGGTGTTAAAAACCCCTTAGGCTTTAAGGCAGGCCCCACCATGAAAGCGGACGACATGCTGCGTTTACTGGATATACTCAATCCAGACAATGAAGCTGGTCGCATTAATATTATTGCTCGCATGGGAGCGGATAAGGTAGAAACCTATCTGCCAGAGTTGATTCGGGCCGTTGAAAGAGAGGGGCGCAAGGTTCTTTGGAGTAGCGACCCTATGCATGGCAATACCATTAAAACCCATACTGGCTATAAAACTCGCCAAGTCAAAGACATTCTAAGGGAAGTAAAAAGCTTTTTTGACGTGCATGCTGCAGAAGGAACATATGCGGGTGGTGTGCACTTTGAAATGACCGGACAGGATGTCACCGAGTGCATGGGCGGCGCCCATGATATCACTGCCGAAGGCTTAGCTGACCGTTACCACACGGCCTGTGATCCGAGACTCAATGCAGATCAAGCTTTGGAGTTAGCTTTTTTGATTGCTGATACTTTAAAACAGGCCCGCATCAACCGCTAAGGCCTGCTCTTGCTGCTAGATGGCCAACTTAATTGAGCCATCTGGCACACAGCAACAAACTAAAATTTCATCATCTTCCAAAGGCACTAGGCTGTCTTGCACCCATTTTACCTTACCAGCAGTGAGTTTAACTTTACAACTGCCACAATAACCCCCACGACAGCTATAGTTAACTCGGATTTGGTGCTCTTCCATACTATCCAAAAGGGAGAACTCTTCACCATAGGTAAAGGTCTGTACTTCGTTAACGGTGACTGTTCCACTCATTGATTAGGGCCCCTGCACTTAGAGGATCTCGACCATCATAGGTCGAAATCATCAAAGTCTGAGTCTTCCATATTGCTGTCAATAGCACCGACAAGGTATGAGCTAATTTCAGCTTCTTGAGGCGCCACCTGAACATTATCACTCACTAACCATGCATTCATCCATGGCAAGGGATTACTGCGCACTTCAAATATTTCATCAAACCCCAAACCACGTAGGCGGATATTGGTGATGTAATCGACATAATTGCTCAGTATTTCAGCGTTCAAGCCAATCATTGAACCGTCTTTAAACAAGTACTTAGCCCAGTCACGTTCCTGCTCTGCCGCTTCGCGGAAGATCTCTATCACTTCATCTTTACACGATGCTGCAATGGCCACCATTTCTGGGTCATCTTGGCCATTAGCCATTAAATTAAGCATGTGTTGAGTGCCTGCCAGATGCAAAGCTTCATCCCGAGCGATCAGCTTAATCACCTTGGCGTTACCCTCCATGATGGCCCGTTCAGCAAAGGCAAAGCTGCAGGCAAAACTCACGTAGAAACGCACGGCTTCGAGCACGTTAACCGAAGCAACAGTCAAATAAAGCTGACGCTTTAGGGCACTTAAGCTCACCTCAGTCTGTTTACCATTAATCTGGTGTGTGCCCACTCCCAACAAACTGTATTGACTGCACATTTCAATGAATAAATCGTAATAACGCGTCACTGTCTCGGCACGTTTTACAATTTCTGGATTATCGACAATATCATCAAAAATGATACTAGGGTCATCCACCACATTACGAATGATGTGGGTATAACTGCGGCTGTGGACTGTTTCGCTAAAGGACCATGTTTCAAGCCACGTCTCTAGCTCAGGCAAGGACACAACGGGCAAAAATGCAATGTTAGGGGAACGACCCTGCACACTATCGAGTAAGGTTTGATACTTCAAATTACTTAAAAATATGTGCCGCTCATGCTCTGCCATGGCCATAAAATCTTTACGGTCAGTGGATAAGTCAACTTCTTCTGGACGCCAAAAGAAAGATAATTGTTTTTCGATTAGTTTTTCAAAAATAGCGTGACGTTGCTGGTCATAACGGGCAACGTTAACGTTTTGACCAAAGAACATCGGCTCTTTTAAAGGGTCATTTTTAACCTTATTGAAGGTGGAATAAGCCATGTATATCTCGTAGGTGTAAAATTATATCTATCGTATTTTTGATGCTTTACTCACTAGAGCTTACAAGCACCGCTGTCACAACCATCATCTTGCTCATCATTGGCACCGTCACGGGTGTTATGGTAATACAAAGTCTTAACCCCATACTTGTAGGCAGTAAGAAGGTCCTTTAATAGAATTTTCATAGGTACTTTTTCATTTTCAAAACGCACCGGATCGTAGTTGGTATTAGCAGAGATAGCCTGATCAACAAACTTTTGCATGATGCCTACCAACTGTAAATAACCTTCATTATTTGGAATGCTCCAAAGTAACTCATAAGCACTGCGCAGACGTTTAAATTCAGGCACCACTTGTTTAAGAATGCCATCTTTGCTGGCCTTAACACTCACATAACCTCGTGGAGGCTCAATACCGTTGGTGCTGTTGGTGATTTGACTAGACGTCTCACAAGGCATCAGTGCTGTGAGGGTACTGTTACGTAGGCCATGATCTTTAATCTGCTGACGTAACGCATCCCAATCCAGCAACACCTCTTGGTCACAGAACTTATTGATGTCTTTTTTGTAACTATCAATGGGCATTACACCTTGGGAGTAAAAGGTATCACCATAGGCAGGGCAAGCCCCTTGTTCTTGTGCTAAACGACTAGAAGCTTGGAGTAAGTAGTACTGAACGGCTTCAAACGTGCGGTGCGTCAGCGCATTACCAGATCCATCAGAATACTTGGCCCCATTTTTAGCCAAGTAATAGGCAAAGTTGGTCACGCCCACACCCAGTGTGCGACGTTTCATACTCGCTTCATAAGCAGCTGGAACTGGGTATTCTTGATAATCAAGCAAACTATCTAAGGCCCGTACGATTAAGTCTGCTAGGTTTTCCAATTCATCTAGATCATCTAAAGCACCCAAATTAAAGGCCGATAGCGTACATAAAGCAATTTCACCACTCGCATCATCGATACTGTCCAATGGTGAGGTTGGCAAAGTGATCTCTAAACACAGATTGCTCTGACGTACCGGCGCTTTTTTCGGATCAAAAGCACTACGGGTATTACAATGGTCTACATTTTGTAGATAAATACGTCCCGTTTGAGCTCGCTCTTGCGCAAATTTACTAAATAGATCCACCGCCTTAACTGTGCGCTTGCGAATCGTTTCGTCAGCCTCGTAAATGGCGTAGAGCCTTTCGAATTCGTCCTGATCGGCAAAGAAGGCATCGTATAGCCCAGGCACATCTGACGGACTGAATAAGGTGATATTGCCACCCTTAATTAGGCGCGTATACATCAACCGATTGAACTGCACACCGTAATCCATGTGCCTCGCACGGTTTTCTTCTACACCACGGTTATTTTTCAAAACCAATAAAGACTCAACTTCTAAATGCCAAATGGGATAAAACAAAGTCGCGGCTCCCCCCCGCACTCCCCCTTGTGAACAGCTTTTGACCGCTGTTTGGAAGTGTTTAATGAAGGGTATCATGCCCGTGTGAAATGCCTCTCCACCACGAATAGGACTGCCCAGCGCCCGCAATCTACCAGCGTTAACACCGATACCTGCGCGCTGACTCACGTATTTAATAATGGCGGAGGACGTGGCATTGATTGAGTCTAAAGAATCACCACATTCTATGAGTACGCAGGAACTAAATTGACGCGTTGGGGTGCGTACCCCTGACATTATAGGCGTCGGTAAAGAGATTTTAAATAGCGACACTGCATCGTAAAACCGCTGCACATAATCTAAACGAGTCGCCTTAGGGTAGTTAGAAAACAGGCAAGCACCAACCAACATATACAGAATTTGGGCACTTTCGTGAATCTGCCCTGTCACTCGATTTTGTACTAGGTACTTGCCTTCCATCTGTTTGACCGCTGCATAGCTGAAGTTCATATCGCGGGCGTGGTCTAAACAAGCATCAAGTTGGTCGAATTCAGCGGCAGTATAATCTTTTAACAGGTCACTATCGTAACGTTTGAGAGCCACCATTTCCTTCACGTGTGCGCCCAAATGAGGGGGCTCAAAACGGCCAAAGGCACGCTTTCGAAGATGGAAAATAGCCAAGCGGGCAGCCATATATTGGTAATCTGGCGTCTCTTCAGAAATTAGATCGGCTGCAGACTTAATAATAGTTTCGTGGATATCCGAAGTGCGAATGCCATCGAAGAATTGAATGTGTGCCTTTAATTCAACTTGAGAAACCGAAACATCCTCTAGGCCTTCTGCAGCCCAGTCTATGACCCTGTGGATCTTGTCTAAGTCAATTTTTTCTTGTTGTCCATTGCGCTTTGTTACCATCAAACCTTGCATTGATCTGCCTATTTCTTGGTTGACATTTACTTTTTCCAGCTTTAAAAGCTGGAGGAATTTGGTATAATTGGAAGCTATGGCAATTAGTGATCAAAACACCCTAAATCACTATATATTGTGCCTCACAACAAGATACGACACCAAATATAGACATTTGATCAGATAAAATCAAGCTGTAAATCACTAAAAAACTAGCCAGTCAGTCTTGACACGGTGCGAGGCCAGACAACCCGTGAGTCTCCAACTAGAAACCTATTTGTTGTTTTTTTGTAATCAATAAATATACCCTTAATCGAGAAAATATGGGATTGCAAGGAAGCGCCTGATACAATGGAAACCAACGATTAATTGGCAGTCAAAGGATTTTTAACCCATGTCTCAAATAACTTTATCCGTTGGCGATCTGCCGGTCAGTAATACACGACCATTTACTCTTTTTGGCGGCATGAATGTGCTTGAGTCGAAAGATCTCGCTCTAGAAATTGCTGATCATTATGTCAACACGGCACACAAGCTGAACATACCCTATGTGTTTAAAGCGTCTTTCGATAAGGCTAACCGCTCATCAGTGAATTCTTTTCGCGGGCCAGGCTTGGATAAAGGACTAGAAATATTAGCCGCAGTAAAATCAACCTTTAACGTGCCAATCATCACTGATGTTCATGAGCCACATCAGGCCCAGGCGGCGGCAGAAGTGGCTGATGTTATCCAACTGCCAGCGTTTTTGTCCCGCCAGACTGACCTAGTCGTCGCTATGGCAAAAACTCAAGCCGTCATTAATATCAAAAAAGCCCAATTTTTAACGCCTCATGAAATGGCACATATTATTACCAAATTTAAAGAAGCAGGTAACGACCAATTAATGCTGTGCGAAAGAGGCAGTAGTTTTGGCTACAATAACCTCGTGGTAGATATGTTAGGTTTTGGTATTATGAAGGAGTTTGGCCATCCACTGCTTTTCGACGTCACCCATGCCTTGCAGATCCCAGGCGGTCAAAAAGATGCTGCGGGTGGCAGACGCGCTCAAGTCACTCAACTGGCCCTCGCTGGCATATCACAAGGCATTGCTGGTTTATTTCTTGAAGCTCACCCTAATCCAACCCAAGCTAAGTGTGATGGGCCATGTGCCCTGCCACTGTCGCAGTTAGAAGCTTTTTTAACTCAAGTTAAGGCCATCGATGATTTGGTAAAGTCATTACCTGTGCTCGATACTCAATGCTAAGCTGCGATTTCTAAGACCCCAGCAGCACAAAATCGGTAGCGCTCACGGTTTGTTGCTGCTGATGATGCCAAGTTTCAGTCGTCTGCCAATGGTCTACCCAATCTGTATCTAGCTGCGGTCGCGCGAGCAGTCTTTGTTTACGCAACTGTTCAGGCGTATCGACAAATATAGATAGTTGTATCATGTCGCGTAGAGGTTCACTAAAGGCATAAACCCCATCAATTAACAACACCCCAAAGGGCAATAATTCAAGTAATTGATTACTTTCCCCCCCTAACCAGTCATAAGGCTTGTAGCCAACCTTAAAGCCATTAGTTAATGGATTGAGTATGTTTTTTTTGAATTCAGTGACGTTAAAATACCCTTCACAAGCTTGCCGTTGTTGCAGTTTTTTTCTTTGAGTTGGAGTTAACGGATGATAGAAATCATCTAACTTAAGCACCTGAGGATGGGCCCAAGACTCTATTTCTAGTGCCAGAGCTTGGCAAAAAGTTGTCTTTCCTGCACCACCACAGCCATCTATGGATATAATTAACAGTTGATCTGGCTGGTACCTAAGTCGAGCTAGTGTAGCAATGTGTTGAATTTTTTCTAACCACATTTTCCCTCCATAGAAAATATTTGACTAGGCATTATAAATAATGAGTCGACCCAACTGCACGTGAACGGCGCAAAGAATAGCATACCCGCTTATTATGTCTACTGCAGATTAAACTAACCCATTGTTAATGCTAACTTGAGTGTTAACACTTGCGCTATGCGCATTAGTTACCTAATATCTTTATCATTCAAGGTTATTAATTTTTTCCATCATCGCTTATGCTTTTAGTCATCTCACCTGCCAAAACTCTAGATTTTGAAACGCTTAGCCACTCGTCGCTGACTAGTCACGCCGATTATTTGACCGAAGCTCAAGGATTAATTGACGTGCTGGCACCCATGCCGCCGCAAGATATTGCCCAACTTATGAAATTAAGTGATAAATTAGCTGCCCTCAATACGGCTCGCTATGGCAGTTGGCAAACACCTTTTACCCTTGATAATGCCAAACAAGCGATTTTAGCTTTTAAGGGCGATGTGTATACTGGCCTAGAAGCTGAAACACTCACTGACGTACAACTCAACTTTAGCCAATCTCATTTGCGCATCCTATCTGGATTATATGGTTTGTTAAGACCATTGGATCTGATGCAGGCATATCGGCTGGAAATGGGCACTAAATTAGCCACCCCAAAAGGTAAAGATCTATACGCCTATTGGGGCAATACGATTACTGAGGGGCTCAATACGATGCTCATTCAACAAACCAATCCTGTGTTAGTGAATCTAGCGTCCAATGAGTACTTCAAATCAGTTGCTACCAAACAATTAGCTGGACGCCTTTTAACACCTGTATTTAAAGATCGTAAAAATGGTCAATACAAAATAATTAGTTTCTTTGCAAAAAGAGCGCGCGGTATGATGGCTCGGTACATCATCGAAAATGAACTGACAGAAGTAGAAGACATCAAAGCCTTCAACCAATCAGGCTATTATTATAGCGCAGAGCAAAGCACTGAAGACCAGTGGGTATTCCTCCGAGAAGAAGCGTAACTTGGCTGATTGAGGTATAGGTTAACTCAATTTAAACCCGCTAAGGGCACGCTGAACGCGCTATACCAACCACAGCCACAACAGGCCATAACGGGCCGCTTTGCCTAAGGCAATCAGACTTAAACTCAGTTTCTTTGGCCAGCCTAAGTAACCGGCAGCCAAACAAAAACCATCGCCTACAAAGGGCACCCAACTTAGCAATAACAACCAAGCACCATGGCGATTCAGTTGATCGGTGCGCTTCGCTGATAAATTGAACTGATGCGTTAAACGGTGTCTGATGTTTTGTAAAATTGTGCGTTGCGGTTCGTTTTTGCCCTGAAATTCGGACTGAGTTTGGGACTGGTTCTGGGAGTGGGACTGTCTAGCCAATGAGAGGGGCTTGAGTTTAAGTGCCAATAAAGTACCCATAAAAAAAGTAACACAAGCTCCTAAAGTATTACCTAACGTTGCCACAAGCCATAACCAAAATGCACTCTCTGGCTGCTCTATTAACATGCCAGCCAATAATATTTCCGAACCACCAGGAAGCAGCGTCGCAGCTAAAGCGCTATACCCAAATAAAGCTAACCAAGACACTCAGTTAACTCATTGGGTAAATGGATTCTGCGTACATATGCAGTTCCTCTAAAATCGCAATTTTAGCAGGGTCCTTAGTTTTTTCACCCAGCTCGTTGAGTTCTTTGGCAAAATGCTCATAAGTGCGGGCCCCAGAAGCGCTCGCATCGAGCAGACGTTCACTGCGAAAAGCTTCCCAAGCCTGCATTTCATCACCACTTAAAAGGTGTGGATAGTTGCGGGCTTTGAGGCGAAACAACATGGCATCTAGACGACTGTCAGAAAAAACAAATGCGCCTTCATTCCAGGTCGAGGGATCTTGCGCATGCACTTGCTGCATTTGCTTGCGATCCTTGTCACTGAAAAACCCGCCACCATATAAGTTAGCGTCTGGGTCTAGGGATGGAAAATCGGGTCGCTGCACAAAGGCCTCGACAAGCGCCTTACACAAATCCTCATCTTGCCGTAAATACTGAAGGTGTTTTTGACATTGAGTTTTATCGATATAAAACTGATCAGCCTGTTCGTCAGATAAAGTTTGTAGCGGAGCCACTACAGGGCATTTATTGACATGAACTTCCTTCACTGCCGGCCGCACAGTGCCTTTGGGCAGATCGTCTTTTTGACTAAATAGAAGTGCTTGCAGTTGTGTCGAATTGTAGCCTTGCCAAACCCGAGGATCTTGGCGTAAATCAAACACCAGCGCCCCATTATTGTTGCTAGGGTGCTTTGCAAAGGCTCCTACTAAAGCCATATACCCATTATCACGCCCATACATAGACGACACGTGCAACACTGGCTTACGCATTTGAAGATCTAATTGCCCCCATACCTGGGCTTTATGCTTGAGCTGAAAAACATAATTATACAAGCGAGGTTGAGCTTGTTTGAGTCGCCGAGCTAATTCAATGGTGGCCCGCACATCAGCTAGGGCATCATGAGCGTCACTATGCTCAATGCCATTAGCAGGGGCCAATTGATCTAACTTCAGAACTAATTCACCAGCTTCATTGAGCGGCCAATTGATGCCTTCAGGACGAATGGATGAAGCAGTGCGCACTAGGTCGATTAAATCCCAGCGGCTATTACCCCCTTGCCATTCGCGTGCGTAGGCATCAAAAAAGTTTCGATACAGGCCAAAGCGGGTGAACTCATCATCAAACCGCAAACTGTTGTAACCCAAACTGCAGGTTCCTGGCTGGCTCATTTGCTCATTGATGAGGGCCATGAATTCAAACTCAGGTAACCCTTCTTGCAGACATTTTTGGGGCGTGACACCTGTCACCAAACATGCACCAGCAGATGGCAAGTAATCATCTGCTGGCCGGCAATACCACATCATGGGTGCGCCAATCGGATTAAATTCTAAATCAGTGCGAATTGCAGCAAATTGTGAAGGTCGGTCCCAACGAGGGTCTAAACCAAAGGTTTCATAATCGTGCCACAACAATGTTTGAGTTTGGTCCGGTTGGTATGCCACGCAAAAGCTCCTTAGGGCTGCGCCAGTGAGTTACCGGCGATAGGTTTGTTCTACGAAAGGCATTTTACACACTCTACAAGGCAATTGCTTGCCACGCACTTGGGCAAACACTTGAGTGCCAATGCTACTAAAGGCGTTATCAAGGTAACCCATAGCAAGAGGAGCAGATAAGCTTGGTCCAAACCCACCTGATGTTACCACTCCAATCACGTGACCCTCTGCTGTTACTAACTCAGCACCCTCTCGCACAGGAGCTTTACCTTCAGGTAATAAGCCAACACGTCCTCGATTGGCTCCATTGGCCATTTCAGCAAGAATAACGTCTGCGCCAGGAAAGCCACCTTCACGCTCTCCCCCTGCCCGACGGCTTTTTTGAATACCCCAGTTTAAATTGGCAGCCACAGGCGTCGTACCTGGGCTTAAGTCATGACCATACAAACATAAACCCGCCTCTAACCGCAGCGAATCACGCGCACCTAAACCAATCCACTCCACTTCGTCAAACGCCAGCAAACGCGTTGCTAAATTTTCTGCGTTTTCATTAGCCACAGAAATTTCGAAGCCATCTTCTCCCGTATAACCTGCTCGGCCTATAAAACAATCGTAGCCTAAAATGGAGACCGCTTTGGCATCCATAAAGTGCATGGCTTCTGTGGCTGGCGCCAAACGCGCCATTACTGCTCCAGCCATGGGGCCTTGCAGAGCTAATAGAGATCGTCCATCAAGTACTTCAAGCTCAATATTATGGCCTAAGTGAGCTCTCATATGAGCGATATCTTGGTCTTTGCAGCCTGCGTTAACCACGATAAAAAAATGGTCACCTGCATTAGTCACCATTAAGTCATCCATAATGCCACCCGCAGCATTAGTAAAAAACCCATACCGCTGTCGCCCTTGCTCAAGATTGACGAAGTCTGCGGGAATCATACTTTCTAAAGCCAATGCCACAGACTTCATTGAGGCCCCAGAAAGGCGTATTTGCCCCATGTGTGAGACATCAAATAAACCGACTTTAGCACGGCAATGAAGGTGCTCTTGTTTGACCCCCAATGGGTATTGCACTGGCATATCATAACCAGCAAAAGCAACCATTTTAGCTCCAGCTGCAACGTGCATGTTATGCAAAGGGGTGGTTATTAAAGAATCAGACATGGGCTTCTCTCAGCTTTAGGGCAGTTGAATTATACTGAAAGTATAAGCAAGTTTCCTATAGGAAACAAATTTTGTTTGTATCAATATCGACATATCACCCGTTTAACATGAGTTTATCGAGCGGCAATCCATAACACGAGTGCATCTTTCTCACTTAAACTTACCAAGGCATGCCCCATATTTGCATCGTAGTACATACTGTCACCTACCGCCATCACAACGGGCTCATAAAACTCCGTGTAGAGGGCTAACTCTCCTTCCAACACCAGCAGAAACTCCTCACCTTCGTGACGCACCCAATCACCAAAGTCATTAAAACTACGAGCCCGAACCCGAGTTTTAAACGGCACCATCTTTTTGCGCGCAAGGTCTGTTGATAATAGCTCATGTTCATATGTACTGGTCGGGTGTGGTGTGCCTGCACCAGCCTTAGTAAGCACTCTTCGGCCAGAGGCCATAGTGCTGCGTGGCTTTGCAAAGAGTTGAGGGATGTCAATTTGTAACCCATTGGCTAACTTTTGGACCGCCGTGAAGGTGGGTGAGATTTGCTCATTTTCAATCTTAGAAAGGGTTGAGCGTGCTAACCCTGTTTTTTGGCTAGCCTCTTCTAGGGTTAAACTTAAACTCTGACGAATTTCCCGCAAGCGCTTGCCTAACTGCAACGGTTCGACACTTGTTTGCAGGCCAGAACCAGACTCAATTTTTAACTCAGGCATATCCGGTTGTTCTACTGACATGATATTGCTCATTGATTTAATAAGATAATAAACATGCTAACACGGCTTTTGTCTGTCGTCATGTCACAGAACTGAGAGGCCTTTGCCATTAAACAAAATAGGGAAAAGTTTCCTATAGGCTATTTTATTG
>Ga0209279_10000498_pt1 | contig 25375 bp, 5 predicted proteins | sample CoawatmetaG00DNA_3_FD_187508 | JGI IMG/M metagenome (GOLD analysis project Ga0209279, IMG submission 187508) | Marine microbial communities from the West Antarctic Peninsula - Coastal water metaG006-DNA (SPAdes) (version 2) | ecosystem: Environmental > Aquatic > Marine > Coastal ... | reverse complement strand
TATTCTATAAGTTACGGAGGATTCGCTTTACGTCCCAGAAATCCTAGAACAATCACAAGCATGATTAGTTCTCTTCCAAGTCATGGTCCAGAGAGTAGAGGCACCATTGCAAAAATGCTCGAAAATGATCTTCATCCCCACGCAATAACGAAAGCTTTGTCTGATTTGTGGTTGTCATATCATTTTGCTACAAAGCCCAATGGAATGGGATTCTCTGGTCTAGGTTGGACCCCTAATTTGTTAGAAGGTATTTCTCCTATATGGAACAAATCTATGCAAATGACATTTCTAATTAGCCATGGTTTTGATGAAAAAATTGAAGTTTTAAAGGACTCTGGAGCGGGGGAAAAAGATACTATATCAACTTTAGATGGAAGTTCCACAAGCTTTAAGCAAAGTAACTATGATGATATGCAGCCATTGCTGTTCTCTAACGAAAGCAGTAAATATGCCAACTATCAAAAATATTTTGCAGGAATTCCGAAATACCCAACTGTTAGCTACACTAATAGCTCTTTTACCGTTGAAGAAAAACAAGATATACAAAATGCTATAGAATATAACACCGACAATGCTGACGGCTCCTACGCCAGTATATTTAAGGGAACTAATGTTCCCATCCCCATAAACAGATTCTCATTGCTTGAGTTCCCGATATGGAATTGGAAAAAGGGAGGCGACGAGGGTTGGTCTAACTTAGGTGACATTAATTGGGCACCTTTGATTCAAGATCCGGGAGGGTCATCATCTGACACAACGGAATACACTATGGGGGTACTTGAAAAGTGGGCACCATATATACAACAGAACCCGAGACTTCTTGGTCAAAAGAGACAATGTGTGCCAAATTGGGTTCAATCTTTGAGAATATATCCAACAATTAAGCAGGACGCGGCTCAGTATGGGCTGGTTCCCCCAAATCTTCCGTTATCAACCCAGACTTTTAAATTTACCGCAGATAACAATGAAGACGAGGTATCAGCCGCAGCAGCAGGAGCCAATTCTGGCTTCGAGGCTGACGGGATTTATTACACTAAAGACCAATTTATCATTGGAGAACCCGGCGCAGGATTCGCTCAAGGGGAAGCTGGTGCAGTCGAGACATATCAGAAAGATTACTTTGCTAATTCGGCGACAGACGGCTCCAGCGATAAGACTTATAAGACCTCAGACCATATCTCTCAAGCTTGCAAGCCATATATGACTCTAAATTATGAGTTGAATACTGATATCACTAGCGTAGGATATAGGAACAAGGTTGATAAGCCTTATGTTAATCTATCATATGCAGTAGAACTAGAGATAGATGAGAACAGATTAATTATTGATCTTGTAAAAGCGGGAATTGTAGGTCTCGCAGGAGAAAGTTCAGACTATACAAATGCAGGAATGGACCTAACAGAGCTATTCGAGGGTGCATTATATCAGGGAGGGGATAATCTATACTCAGACTCACTCGCCAAAGCATACAAAAGCTTTGAGGAAAAGATGCTAGGATCAGAATCTGCTGGTTTAAGTTTAGACTTTGGACTTTTCCCAACAATTCAGGTGGCAGATAATATCTCACAAGAAGCAGCAGCCGCCGCGCTCCAAGCTATGGGAAAGATTAGTGAAAAAATAGAACAGTCAAAAACTTTATATCCGGATATAGAGAATGTCCCAATGGTTAATGCTCCAATAAGCAGTTATATATTTGACAAAAAGCTTCCAAAAGAAGTGGCAATTTACACAAAGCCGGGTTCCGGAAGTAGAATCCTTGGCTATATCGACAACTTTTCAACCGTAAAAGTATTGAAAGAATGGGTAAATGGACAGGGTAACTGGAATAAATTACAAGTGGTAGATCCGGAGTCCGGAGATATGGATGGGAAGATAGGCTTTATACATCCACAAAAATTAGAACCAGTAGAAAAAGACTTGTTTTTCTCTGCTGCTGGAAAAGGAATATATGATAAAGCGCCCACAGTATTAAAATTATCTAAAATTGAAACAAATCCAATGTCTGACATGGCTCGTGCCCTTGCTCCAACTTGGTGGAAATTGAAAGAGCCTTATTATCACCTTCAAGACGGAGAGTATTGGATAACTGTCGAACTAACAGGGGAAAACTGCGTAGTTGATGATAAGGATCTAGAGGAGAAAAAGAAGATAGCTGAGAAGATAGGCATAAAAAAACTTTTTGATTTTTATGGAAAAACCTATAATGAACAAGACATAAAAAACATGTCAGAAGCATATCTTGTTTCATCTGTCGATGATTACCATCTAGATATGAGACCGGGATCTAACATCAAGTTTTTAGTAAAAGTTGGGGGCATTTATCTAAATGCTTTCGGAAATATTGAAAAAAGTTTAGAAGACTTAAGGTCACAATCGATCCATCAGATTACCATAAACGAGCAATATTATTCAAGTCACATCAATCAAGCTTTATTCGGTCTTAATAGGATGTATTTAGAAATATTCGCATCAAAATACAGACTAGTCGGCGTTGACTTGATGCAGGAGATGAAACGTCTAGAAGTCATCCCAACAATGATAAAAAAATACTTGTCTGTCAACAATATCACCCTTGGATCTGGACTTGACAACATAGTAGAAGTAGGTATGAATGAAGATTATAAATTAGTCTACATAGCATATAAGGATCATGATAAGAAAAATTTTAAACTCCTTAATATAGGACTAGAGCATTTCAAAAATACAGCACCTTTTAGCAATACCAATACGATGAGTTTGTTTTATAATCATAGGTTGTTGAGAAATCCTATGTTAAAATGGCAAGATGCTGTCAAGAAATATTTTGTTAACCCAAAGCCTTCGATTGTTGAAAAGAAACTTGATGCAAATGGTTTTCCTTCAACCCCTTGCAAGCCTCTAAACTTTGTCCTCCCTAGGTGGGAGGATGTTTTGGGACCAATTGCCTTGGCACTGGACAAATCACTACAGTTAGATCCGCGATTTGACTTGGGTTCCTTCCAATTCAGTCTAAATAAGTATTTTCCCCCATGCCCAAAGCCACCATCTGGAAAAGGGGCTGCCCAATTCATGGCAGCTTTTGAGGTCAATGATGAAAGATTTACTTTTGAAGATGTCGACGCTCTTTCTGCCCTAGGGAAAGCCTTCGAGGGTGAAAACATCAAAGAATATGTTGGAGACTGGCTAGCTTCAGCACCAGCAATAGAGGACATCAGGGATAAAGTAATCGATCTTGATGATCTTATGGAATATGTTCTAGATTATATTGATCCGCCAACTTTATATGCAAAGATTTGCAAATGTTTTCTTGATCAAATCGGGATTGATACAATAACGGTACCAAACTTGGAGATAGATGCCAATGCGGGGTCTGTGGGAGCAAACATAAGTCCAAATCCGGCACAATCAGCCCTCTCTGGTGAAAATAAGTCGGAGATCAAAAATCAATCAAAGGGTCCAAAGTCAGATTGGAATGCAGACCCAAAAGACATAGCGGCTTCAGATTTGATCTGCTCTTTTTGTATGGAAATACCAGATTTCTTCTTAAGATTGCCGACAACAAACATATTAGACGAGCTTATGAATGCTCTAATGGCAGCGTTAGAATTTATTCTCTCACAACTTTTGTTGGAGTTAATCAAAGCATTGTTAGATTTGCTTTTACAATGCCCAGAAATAACTTGCCCCGAAGGAGAAAAGACAGTTAAGGATTACGGTGGTCAAGATCTCGGTGCGATATTTGCCAATCCCGACTTCAACTTACCTCCGCTGAATCAATATTTTTCAGAATGCGGAATATTAATCGATGGAGAAAGTGTTACAGGTGATATGGTTATAGCGATGATGACTGCAATATCTAATAGGCTTAGTTCTGGTGAAGTGTTGGGTCTGCTTGGAAATAGTATCACTGAAGATATGTTGAAAGTTGCTGATGAGGAAATTTCGAAATATCCTGAAATTAAAATACAGTTAAGCAATAAATCTAGAATAGAGGATTTCTTTACTTGTGCTGGTCTTGGTCTGCCTAGGAAGGTTTTGGCAGAAATCGAAAATGATATTATCGATAAATACGATAACCCGGAATTGTGCAGTAACCTTCTTGCTGATGCCAAATCTCAACTAGCTGACAGATGTGGTGTTGACGATTTGTTTGATGCTTCTGCCAAAAGGGCGCTCAATTTTGATATAGATAAATACAGAGCTTTGGCAGATGCAATCAGGAAAAACCAAGATATGTCTAAGCAACTGCCATCTATTTTTGGAGATTGTGCGGGTAATCAAGGTGTTCTATCTGGTCTTCCCAATCCAACAATGGATCATGTTATAGATCAGACTGTTAAGCAAATGGTATCTCCTATTAAGGCAGCGATGAATAGAGATTTGACAAATCTCCAGCGAAACGTTCTGGTTAGTAGAAACCCAGTAACTGACTCTCTCCTTAATAGCTCTCTCCCTATCGCTCTCACGAATTTGCTGTCAAATTCAGATGTCGACAGAAAAGATTTATTATATCCTGCAAGCTGGTCAGCCGGTGGAACAAATGCTGGCTTCACTTACGGGTCTAGCTTTTCGCTGCAAAGCAGAGGAATTGCCATACCAGCCTTTGATAAGGATGGAAACGAGATTTTAGGTATAGATGATTTATTGCAAAATTTGGAACAAAACATACAAATTAACAAATCAACCGAGGAAGGCCCCGCCTCTATAAAAATTAAAGTTGATGAAAAGGCAGATATTGTTTTGGAAATGCTGCCCCCTGCAAAAGATGAAAATGGAAATTTGCTTTATGAAAACAATTTAGTAACCAAAATAAAGGTGGCAAATTTATTTGGAGCAAAGGATAAAAAGCAAGTTATTAATCTTACTCTTTTAGATAAAAACACGAAGAAAATACCAATGCTGTTGTTGGATCATTTAAACCAGTATCCATTAGACCAAAATTTATCTGCTCCGCCACAGGCGCAATATTTCTCACAATTGATATTATCTAATATACAAGCTGGAGATTTCCAGCTAGGTGAAAAAACAATAGATGGATTTAAATCAATTTTTCAAAACGACATTTATTGGTCTGTCTGGTCCTCGGTGATGGATACCCTCGCCGAGGGTATTTCAAATGCCGAATTGTTGCAAGAATTTGAATTAGATCCAACCGATGATATTTTAGGAGGCTTTAACCCCCTGTATATTATTCCGGGTCTTGGTCTACAGTTTGCATTTTTGGAACTCGCTGCACTGGCTGCCGGATTAGATGGGATTACAGATGATTTAATTGAAAGTTTTTATAACGGCACACACCTTAGAAAGCAAATGACGAGATTGGATCTTACGTCTTCTGCTAAAGAGAAAAAACAACTGATTGACTTTGGGGTTGTTGAGGAATTAGTTAAAGAAAATTACGACTTTTCGAGATTTTACGATCCGAATAGTGATGAGCTTGGCATGCCCCATTATGCAATATTGCAGGGACTAATTTCGTCTTTAATCCAAATATTTGTTGGGGAGATGTATATAAGGGGGCTAATCCCATTATCCAAATTGCCAACAGATATCATCTTGCAAGACGATTCGATAGTTGAATTGGCTTATAGAAATATGATCGATTATATTACAAATGGACCGGGTGATTTTGGGACAAATATCTCTGAAGTTATAGAAGGTCTGTTTAAGAGTTGTAATGGCGCAGGTATCCCTTTCATGTCAGATGATGCAGAGAACCCTGAAGGGGGGATCCCCGGTACCGCCAAAAGCCAAACAGTATTTGGAGAAACAAATTATAGAATTGAAAGCTGGAAAGACGGTCTGAGATATTTGATCAAGGAAAACCTATCCAATCCAATTCCTTATATACAAAACAAGTTGAATTCATTCACTCTTAAGGGCAGCGGAGTGGGTATCGAAAAATTGAATCCTATTGCATCTGTATCTTATCCAATGATGTTACAAGTATATGATGAAGCCTTTGTTGATGGTATAGAGAATGTGTCTATTGCATCACCAGCCAGAATAGAATTATTTAAAAACGGTAAATTCTTCTTCCAATATTATTATGAAATAATTGACTGGGAAAAGGGTGACACCAATTATATCGAGTCATTAGTGAATCGCGACAAAAAATTAAAAGGCATTTTAAGCGAGGATAATTTCATCGAGCTAGTATCATTAATGTGTGGTATACCATCCTTGTATCCGTCGAATACTCCCCCTGTTGAGTCTCTGCTAAGTATTGATGAAGATGTAAATGTTGATACAAGCAATAATGAAATAGAGTTACAAGACTTATTTAAGGAAATAAATTTTGGTATAAGATGGTGTTATGGTGCCGTGCAGACAGACGCTCTTGACGAAAATGGGGATCCTTTGATCAGAGATCAAATAGAATCAGTCAAAAGCATGTTTGAACAATTCAAAGAACTCTTGGACATCGATAAGTTAAGCATAATTTCTTCCGTCAAGTTAGAAACAGGAACGCATCAAAAACCAGAGATAAATGACTATCTTGATTTTGTCAATGAAACAAAAACGTTAATGCTAATAGAAAACAAAAACATTCAGGTCTCCGATGCAATACAAGCTGGATCCGATGGTCTAACTGATCCAATTTTTAGCTTAATATTGCCATTGTTTGATCAAAAAGTAAAAATTAACGGAGACGGAGATGATAGTTGGAAAGGTGGCTGGGAGTTTTTGAATGACAAAACAGACGAAATTAATTATGTTGCAGACCAATTTGGTATTTTTACCAAAACACCTTATGGGAAAACGGTGGTCCAAGAACTAATAGAAAAGATGACTGAAAATCCAGCATATGAAGGTCTTTTAAGTTACAGCTTCCCAGTCCCAAAGATGTGTAATATCGTATTGTTGCACAGTATTTTAGTTGCTAGCAGGAGCGAAGGTTTCCGGAAGGCATTTAATCCTACCAAAAATGTAATCAGGGGATTAATAAGCCAAGTATGTACCTTAAAAGGGAAGAAGCAGTATAAAAATAGTTTTACTGACCCATACTAATCAAGAAAACATTTAAATAATGCTATTTATTAAGAAAGAGAGGGAGTTGATATGTCTTTTTATAGTCCATTCTTGCCACTGACAAGAGATAAAATTAACGGATACAAAATGCTTGATGATATCAGAGATGTGGTCAAGCAAAATTTTAAAATGTTAATTTTGACAAATCCGGGGGAGAGAATTATGATTCCCGGCTTTGGTGTTGGGATTTATAGGTTCTTATTTGAAAACTACGGTCCTGAATTGAATAACAGAGTATCATCAGAGATAAGATCCCAAGTAAGAAAATTTCTCCCTTATTTGCAGATAAGAAATATTCAATTTGGTCCAACGCCACAATCTAGTGGTGCAGCCGAAATAGATGCCAATAGTCTCAATATAGTAATAGAATATACTATTGAGCCATTAAACTTTTCTGATTCCGTAAAAATAAATGTTAATCAACAATTTTAAATTTAGATAAAGGGAACTAATTACCTAAAAGAAAAAGGAAAACTGTTTTATGGCGAGCAAAAAAGTAAAATTACCTCCAATAAATTATACTAGTAGGGATTTTTCATCTATTAAATTAGATTTGGAGTCTTATGCCAAAAGATACTATCCTGATACATATCAGGATTTCAGCGAAGCATCATTCGGCTCTATGATGCTTGACATGACCGCTTATGTTGGTGATGTTCTTTCATTTTATCTAGATTATCAAGTTAACGAATCTTTTTTAGATACAGCGTTAGAATACGGAAACGTAAATAGACTAGCGAAACAATTGGGGTACAAGCAAACTGGTGCTGCACATTCAGAAGGCATGGTCACATTATACGTTGTACTGCCAGCCTCTAACACCTCTATTGGTCCTGACTTAAGATATGCTCCTGTGTTAAAAAACGGAACTAAATTTGGAGCTAGTTCCGGAGCAGTTTTTACTTTAATTGAAGATGTTGATTTCGCTAACAGCAATAACGAAATAATAGTTGGAGCTACAAATTCTTCAACAGGGCTGCCAACAAAGTATGCTGTTAGAACGCAGGGCAGGGTGAAATCTGGAGAATTAAAGGTTCAATACCTAAGCGTTGGAGAATATCAAAGATTTCCAAAATTTGCTTTGGATGATTACAACATAACCGAAGTTGTCTCTATAACAGATACATCTGGTAATCGATACTTCGAAGTCGAATATTTAACCCAAGATACAGTTTATGTTCCGATTACAAATAAATCATCTGACAGAAACATGGTACCCTATATTATGAAGCCAAAAGCGGTACCAAGGAGATTTATTGTTGAGCATGTAGGGACAGAAACAACGATTCAATTTGGATTTGGGTCGGATAGCAACCTAACATCAGACGTTGTATCCGATCCGTCAAATGTCATTCTAGATATGCACGGCAAAAACTATGTCACAGAAAGATCTTTTGACCCAACACAATTAATTGAAACTGATAAGCTAGGTATTGCTCCGTCAAATACATCGTTGGCAGTTGTATACAGGTCCAACGGTTTAAACAATATCAATATATCAACCGATTCTTTAGTCTCAGTAACTGATGTTAACATCAAATTCAATAACCCATCCAATCTTTCCGATCAAAGAATAAAAGAAGTTATATCAAGTTTAGAATTTGAAAACGAAGAGCCAATCGTTGGTGATACATCGAAAGCTTCAGTTGAGGAAATTAAACAAAGAGCATATGGTGCATATGCCGCACAAAATAGAGCAGTAACCAAAGAAGACTATAAAGCTCTTATTTACAATATGCCCGGAAAGTTTGGGTCGGTTAAAAGGGTCAACATTGTTCAAGATAAGGATTCTTTTAAGAGAAACTTAAATTTATATCTTGTTTCTGAAAATCAAAACGGAGATTTGATCACAACTCCGACAACTTTGAAAAATAATTTAAAAACTTGGATAATAAACTATAAAATGATTAACGACACAATTGACATCTTAGATGGCAAGATAGTTAACCTCTCCATTCAATATGAGATTATGATAGATAGGGAAGAAAACCGATTTAGTGCTTTATCACAAGCGAACGCTGCTTTGTCTGCACGATTTTCTAGAAATAAATTTGAATTTGGAGAGCCATTTAACTATTCTGATATATTTCAAGTTTTAAAAAATATTGATAGTGTTTTGGATGTGGGAGAAGTGAGAGTGGTTCAGCAAACGGGTGCTGCATATTCTGATGTTGGCTTTAATGTTGATAAATATATTTCTCCTGATGGTAGAATGATCATGGCACCAGAAAATTACATATTTGAGATAAAATCCCCTTCAGAAGATATAGTGGGGAGTATTATTTAATGGCTATTAAAAGATATATTGCGACATCAGATAACACAATAACAGATGCTTTAAAAGAGAACCTACAGACAAAGGGTACTGGATCCAACATGGGTTCAGCAGATGTCCTTGAATCTTTTTATATTGTCGGACAAACATCTGCGTCTTCTGGCATGTCTTCTGAGAAATCAAGAATATTAATCCAGTTTGATATCGATAAGCTTAATCAGGATAGAACAGACGGTCTTATTCCCTCTAGTGGAAATGTAGATTGGTATATAAATCTGCATAACGCACCACACTCTTATACATTGCCAAAAGACTTTAAAATGGTCATCAAAGTTTGTTCCGGATCTTGGCAAGAAGGTCGCGGTCTTGACTTAGATAATTATTCAGACGAGACCTACGAGGGCACTGGATCAAATTGGATAAGAAAAGGTGCACTCGGAGATGGCAATTCTACTTGGCTAACAGAGGGTGGCGATTTCGCAGAAAGCATCCTATCTCCAGTATACACAACTTCATTTACAGACGGAACAGAAGATCTCTCAGTAGATATCAGCAACGCTGTTGAGGACTGGATGACTGGAGGAGTAAAAGCATCCGCAGCAGTGCAAGTACATAGTTCAGCAACCTCTGCAAACCTAGATGATAAGAAGTTTACCCTTGTAGATTCTCAAAGCACTACCGTTATTTTTAAATTTGATAAAGATGTAACAACGGAAGGTCTGGGAGCAATTGGAGAGCATAAAATAATAGGACTGAGTGGTCTAGGATCTGTCGCGGCTATAGCAACTAAAATAATAGCATCAGTGAATAATGTGCCCGAACTTAGGACAACTGCCACTACCAACGATACCGGAACAGATTATCTCACTCTTACCCAAGACGACTTAGGCTTGGCTGGAAATACTGTTGGTGGCCCCGGCAACCTTGTGATAACCGGATCGATTGGAACAAACGGTCTTGTTAGTTCAAATAAATTTGTCAACGGAACAGGAATCCCAAACTACGGATTAGGAGTCTTTATGTCTTCGAGTTTTGAAACAGGATCTGCATCAAACTACACCAAGAAATTCTTTGCTAGATCAAGCGAATACTTCTTCCTTAGACCAAATTTGGAAGCTAGGTGGGATTCCTCTATAAAGGATAGTGCAGCAAATTTTGCCCAAAGCAGTTCTTTAGCCACTGGAGAAGATAATCTTAACACAATATATTTATACAATTATGTGCGCGGTCAATTACAAAATATACCAGCCACGCATGCAATTCATACAGATACGAATGTGATCCATGTTAGTTTGTATTCAAATTCAGCAGGAAACATATACGATAAACTAGCATTACCAAAAGGCGGAGACGTAACGACCGCTAATTTTCTTAATGCAACGGGCGGCATTTATAACGGACCACAGGGAGCCGTCACGGGTATATATACAGCGTCTCTAGCAATGTCGCACTCACTTGATACAGTATACGCGGCATGGCACTTTAATGATGTAATTTCTTACCATACTAGCTCAGGAATAACAGTATCATCTATCAATGCTTCAAATTACAATCCTGATCCTGACTATGTTACGACTATTAACAACCTAAGACCTTCTTACTCTAGGGAGGAAGAGGCAAGATTTAGATTGTTCGTTAGATCCAAGGACTGGAATCCAAATAATTATACTGCAATGCAATCTGAATTCCCTAGTGAAGTTGTTGAAGACGCATATTATAGTTTATATAGAACATCAGACGAATATACAGTAATTACGTATGGAACCGGCTCTGCTTTGTCTCCCCTAGCTGACGGGTCAGCAGGTTCATATACTCGTTTATCTTACGATATTTCTGGGAATTATTTTGATTTAGACATGAGCTTGTTGCAATCAGGATATGAATACGGATTAAAATTTGCTTATTACAGTAACGGGTCTTATAGGTATCAAAAAGAAGTTTTTAAATTTAAGGTAGAAGAGTAATGTCGACAAAAGATGTAAAAAGCCTTTTTAAGTCTCAAAAAAGAGGAAGACCCAATAAAAGTTTAATCTCTTCTAGTTTGGATAGTATTTCAAGGGAGGTAGAATCCCCGAATTACGTGGATGCCTTTCTCGAAGACAGGGGAAGGTTTAAGCCAAATATAGACTTTTCAAATCCATCTAACTTTGCTAAATTTGGTTCTGCTGAAGAATATTACAAAAAAGCCATTCATAACATTTACAGAACCTATCCTTATGACGGATCGTTGCAGGAAAAGTATAGCTGGCACAATTCCTCCTCTTACTTTGACAATTATTTCTTAGAGTATGAATATCCTAGGACTAACGGATACATCACAATTGGAGCATACTTCAATGGTGACGGGACTGTCTCCCAAGATGCTACAGATAAATTTATAAAGTCAGTCAATCCGCAGATCATTTCTATAAAAGGTGGACCACATGGTCCGAAAGCACCGGCTTACGACACAACATACTCCGGAAAGATTGACTTCAAGAATCCAGAACAAAAAGCCAACATCTTTAATTCGACAAGTAGTCAGGCACAGAACTTAACAATCGACGGACCAAGAGGCAATACAGTTGAGCTTTGGATGAAACTGCCAATAGAGCCATCGAAGAGCCAAACATCTCCCTCTCATGCATACTTTGATTTGTGGAACGAGGGAACGAGTAAAACTTCAAGTGGGACATACGGACGTTTTTTAATTGAAACAAGGCTCAACAAAACACTAAACGGTTCTTACGTAGATAACTCTGTGTTTCACATCACTTATATGTCTGGGAATACAGGTGCTGAAAGAGTTCCAATTGGTCCAACAACTCTTTCTGGTACATATAATATCGATCTAGCAGATTGGAATCATTATGCTTTTGTCGCACAAAATAATCCAACAGGATCGGATCACCTATTATTTAATCTTTATATTAATGGAAATTTGATAGATTCGGTTCATTCTGGGTCTCAAATATCGGAAGTTAAAGAAGGTCCATTTAATGCGAACATTGGATCATATCGATATGGTCCGGCAGCAAATTTTGTATCATCAATTGCTGACAACGGATTTGGATCACTCTCTGGGTCTTTAATTGATGAATTTAGGTTCTGGAAAACAGCTAGAAACGAAAAAGATATTAATTTAAATTGGTTTACTCAAGTTGCGGGCGGAACAAACACAGACTATGGGTCAAAAAATTCAAAGTTTAGTGGCTCATCCAATCCAGTTAATTTAGGAGTATATTACAAGTTTAATGAAGGTATAACGGGTGTTGCAACACAAGATAAGAGCGTTTTAGACTACTCAGGAAGAGTGTCCAATGGTGTATATGAAAACTATAACACCTATACTCAAAGTCCCCCAATTCGTTTTGTCGGTTCAGCTATGGTGAGCGCCAGCGCAGCAGAAAGAGAATTCAAAGATCCAATCATATACAACAATCACCCATCAGTTGTTTCATTAATGAATGAAAAAGTAGCCGAAGGTCTTGAGTATGACAATAGAAATAGTATGGGCGCATACAGATTGATGCCGCAATGGATTTTAGATGAAGATTCAGACAAAGACCGCTTTTCGATTAAGAAATTAACTCAAATTGTCGCGAGTTATTTCGATGAACTTTACATTCAGACGGAACAACTTCCGAAGATAAAAAACCATTCATATGTAAGTGGAAGTGTTTCTGGAAGCGCCCACAAGCCCATTCCTTTCGCGGGTCGACTTCTAGAATCTAGAGGTTTCATAGCACCAGAATTGTTTTCTACAGCAGATGTATTGCCATTTTTTGCCAACAGGGACGATGTTCGTGAGTATAAAACAGAACTAGTAAATGTAAAAAATCAAATATATACAAACATTTATAATAATCTTAATTTTATTAATAAGTCAAAAGGTACAGAAAAATCAATAAGGAATTTGGTTAGGTGTTTTGGTGTCGACGACGACTTGTATGCACTATCTTTTTATGCAAACAATGCTGATATCACTTTAAATCAGTCGATTACTCCAAAGATAATAACTAAAAACTTTGCCAACTTCGCAACAGCTAGTAATTTCAATGCGCTGGTATATCAAAGCACGGCTTCATCAAATTTAAACTCTGCTATGTATATCACAGGCAGCAACAAATCAGCAGGGTTTGATGCAGAGATCGGCTTTACTGTCGAAACAGATGTAATATTTCCTAAAAAATTAGATCTTAATAACCCAAGAAAAGCTGACGTAGAGTATTCCCCTATATCCGCATCTCTTTTCGGGATGCACGGGGCAACCATACAGCCACAAGATGAAGGAGATACAACTTGGGCTGACAATGATTACGCAAGTTTCCAAGTTTACGCTGTCAGAAATCAAAACACAAACATTGGGGAGCAATATAATTCAAATCAAGTCAAATTTGTATTGACTGGGACAAATATTAACTCTACCACTGTAGCAGCAATTCCTTATTTAACGTCGAGCTTCTTTGAAGATGTATATGAGGATGAAAAGTGGCATTTTGCTGTGAAAGTCGTACCATCAACTTATCCTAATTTAGGAATAGTTTCTGGAACGTCTGGATATGGTGTAGAATTTCACGGATATAACACACAAGCTGATATAGTAGTGGATAGCTTTGTTTTAACTGGGTCTGTCTCATCTGGAAATGAGTTTTTAGCTAGCAAAAAAAGATTATATGTTGGATCCCACAGAACAAATTACACAGGATCCTTAATTGTGGGCACGAACACAAAGATATCATCCTGTAGATATTGGGCTTTACCATTGGAAAAGGACGAAATTATATCTCATGCTATTGATTCTTCCAATTATGGTCTTTTTGACCCCATGGAAAGTGCCTATTTGTTCCAAAACTACAAAGTTGACATTCCAAAAATAAGGACTTTGGCTTTAAATTGGAATTTTGATACGGTGACTGGGGCGGATGCTGATGGCGAATTTGTTGTACAAGATTTATCATCTGGATCTGCTGATAGCAAATTTAGGGGAGATTTGTCAGACCTATTGCTCAAACAACACACTGGAAGAGGGCTGTATTTCTATCCATCAAACACGAACGCTATATCAAAACAATATGTTTATAGCTACAAGCAGCAGGTTCCTGAGAATTTAGATGTCTCTGATACTGTGAAGATCCTAACAAGAGACCAAGAATTCTTCTCCCCCAGAACCAGACCAGTTAAATTCAGCTTTGCGGTTGAGAAAAGTATGTATCAGGCGATATCAGAACAAATGCTTAATTTTTTGGCATGTTCCGCAGAAGCCAGTGGGCTAGAGAATCTCATTGGAGATCCGATTAACAAATATAGACCAAGCTACAAGCTTCTAACAAAGATAAGAGAAATTTTCTTTGAGAGAATTGGAAACACACCAGATTTAGATAAGTATTTGGAGTATTTTAAATGGCTTGATAGTGCTGTTGGACAGATGGTCAATCAGATTGTGCCAGCGTCTTCACAGATTGAAGGCGTGAAAAATATTGTTGAGAGTCACATTTTCGAAAGAAATAAGTATGTGCACAAGTTCCCAACATTTGAATTCGGCTCTAATGACCCGACTGGTTCCATGAGAAGCATCAATGAACTTCTTTATGATTGGCAATTTGGACACGCTCCCATTTCGGTAGATGATGCCTCTGCCTTCGCAATAGACGCACTAAAAATAACAGGTGGAACCGTTCAGCATAACGATGCATTTACTGTCCTCGTTCCCACTGCCGCAGGTGGGTTAGGTATCACTGCTACAGTTCTCGCACGAACATCTATGGGGAGCACCCCAAGTGCAAATCAAATTCACTGGCACTTAACCGGCACCGACCTTAATAAGATCACAAATTTAAAACTTGCAATCAATGGTACTTCTGACACCTCAAAAGTGAAGTTTGGCTCCGGCATCACAAGTGGCACCACAGTTGGTATCAAAGGTATTACAGCTAGCAATGGAACAACAAGCGTGGAAAGCTATGCCACCTTAGCTGCGGATAATGTAGGCACCGCTGGAAACCAGATTGCAATTGCTGATTCGGTCGGAACAGTACTCGTTAACGAGAGCGCTCTTACAGGTGGCAAGTTAGCTGGCGGAATCGATGCTGCTCCCCAGCAAGATAATTGCTTGTGGTGGAACAAAAAAGCATCTAGAGGAGAATCTTATTTAGAAACTGGAAATGCAGGTGTCGACACAAGCAGAAAAATGATTCATTCTGCTTCGCTACAGGTGTTCAATAGGAAATTCAGCTCTCCTTACAGAATCAGTGGAATTGAGGGTGGTGGCATATTAAAGACTAAATACAATAAAAGATCGGTTGTTATGACCGAAACGCAGCCTTTCGCAAATACAAGAACATTAACTTTTAACACAACGACATTTACAACTGGTAGTGTAGTTTGCAGCGATGCAAAAACTAATCCTAATCTTAAAAGAAAAGCAGATTATCAAGTACAACTAAGCGACTCAACAAACACTCAATCAAAGTATTCTAGTGGATTGGTGTCTCCATATACTTATTTCTCTTCAAGTGTTACCACTGCTGCCACTGGTGTCCCAACTGGATATCAAGTAGGTCCAGATCATCACAGAGATTATTATCTAGATATTAAGGAAGTGCCAGCCCAAGGTCCATTTACGCGACAACATGTTGGCGGAAGTCAATACAGAAATGCTGGCTTTTCTTATAAACCAGTGCAGATTAGTGGTCCAAGCGAACCAAGAAAAGATGTTCGACCAGAAGGTTGGTATATAATACCAACTCCCGCAGGAGGCAATTTTTATTATACCATAGTTAATCCAAGCTATTTCGGATCCTCATTTCCGAGAGCGGATTTCTCTAGAGACTTTATAGCAAAGAGTCCAGTTAACATAAAGAACATCAAAACAACCACTGCAACATTTACCAGCAGCTATGGTTCATTAGTTAGTATGGGTAATTACGCCCAAAACTATGAGATTGTTCAAATATCTGGCAGAGACATCAACAACAGATATCTTGCAGAAAACAACGGTGTTCCAACATCATCAGTGTCTTCTATTGCCACTTTAGGATTGAAGGATTACACCGTTCCCGATAGGGGGAAACACGCCAGCATCATGGTTAGTCGCTTTTCAGCCCCCGGTGGTCCAGAAGTTAATAGTCCGGGTTTTTTAGACTACCAATCGGAAACTTTTTCTGCATACAATGCTCTTCCATTTAGAAATCTAACCGTTAGACAGCCGCTTAAAAAATGGCTAACCCAACATAGCGCTTTCGGCGGATACGACAGTGTTTATGGAGACCCATCGGCATCTTATCACAAAACACAAAGGAATGGCGCAAAAAGAATAAAACTTTCAGAGGCAGGGATTTATAGCACAGCAGAATCAGTTATAACATCAAGCGTATATGACAATTACTGGGTTCAGCACATGATACCACAAAGTGATCTTCAATATGCTTGGATTACTGCGTCTGCAACACAGGCACCATTCGGGTATGAAACACCAGATCCATCAAATGCCAGCGAGGCTTCATCCGATATAACGTTCCTTTCGTCCAGCCAAGTTGTTTCATTTATTGCGAATCTAGGCGCAGGACCATTGAGATATTTCGGATCAGAAGCGGGATCCGTTGCCGCTGCCTCGGCAATAGATGCGCTAAAAATAACAGGCGGAACTGTTCAACATAACGATGCATTTACTGTCCTCGTTCCTACTGCCGCAGGTGGGTTAGGTACCACTGCTACAGTTATTGCACGAACATCTATGGGGAGCACCCCGAGTGCAAATCAAATCCATTGGCACCTAACTGGCACCGACCTTAATAAGATCACAAATTTAAAACTTGCAATCAATGGTACTTCTGACACCTCGAAAGTGAAGTTTGGTTCTGGCATCACGGGCGGCTCCACAGTTGGTATCAAAGGTATTACAGCTAGCAATGGAACAACAAGTGTGGAAAGCTATGCTACTCTAACTGCTGACAACAAAGGTGCTGCTGGAAATGAGATTGCAATTGCTGACTCGGTTGGCACAGTGCTCGTCAACGAGAGCGCTCTTCCGGGTGGCAAGCTTGCTGGTGGACTCGATGTTGCTAACCTTGCAGGAACACCAACAGACTTTGTAGGATTGAACTATCACGTTGTTGGTGACATTACTTCTTCGACAAATACTTTAGGAGCCTCTACTAATTCTAGTTTTGTCAATGGCTTAATTCCAGAAACTGCCGCCAATCTCAAATCTGGCTATGTTGGTAATAGTGCTATTTTAAATGCAATTAATTTAAACAGAAACGGGAAAGGCGGATTTAGTTCTTGGAAACAAGTCAGGCTAGCATACAATCCTATCGTTAGGCATCACAACAAAAATAACATCATATCTCTGATGACTCAATCTGTTGTTAAATATGCTGATGATGGCTCTATATTAAAGGAGAGGAATTTAGTTAACTTCAGAGAACCTGCTGTTATTAGTAGCCATAAGCCCCTAAGACACGAGTTTACTCTGAAAAACGGTGAGGAAATTATTGTAAAAAGCACATATGGCAACAATCTTCACACTTTTAACAATAAGAGAATAAATGAAATTATTGACTTTGAAGCTACGAGGGGCGAAGAAGTATATGATGATTTAAAGAGAATATACATCGACAAAGACTTGGGAGACTTTAGCCCTATTAATACATTTAAGTCCTTGACATATGGAGAAATTGTCTTCCCGAAGAATAGTCAGGTGGGATTATCTAGAACGAGAGGTAGGGAAAATTATACCGTATCTAGTGGGTCATCCAACTTTAATCTAAGAATGGGCGACTCTACAGCTTTCTGGAAGGACAATATTGATGATAGGATAAGATCTGAAGGTGTCGCAAAAAACGCAGAGGGTTTAACTATCTTCAGCGGAAGTGGACCAATCGGAATGATTGATCTTAGCATATGGCCGCTTGACGCAGAAGAGCCATTCTTCAATTATTATTTACAATCAGCTTCCGCAGGAGTGGTGGCGAATGAAGAGGGATACGACCCCTATTTCTGGGCACCTTTAGGTCCATCTGGAGCGCAACTAAACCCTTCAGCCGAACCTAAGTGGAATGATGTAAGTAAGAATGGTGAACTATCTTACGCCGGGGCGATCTATGGGTTATCCCACAGGATGCAGATGAGTGGTAAATACACTAGCACTCCCTTTCGTAGAGGGGGAGGTGTAGCTGATGTCGGAAGTGTTTCCGATTTTGGCATGAAGGTTAGCGCCTCTATCCAATATGAGTATCCAAACTTAATTTGGTCTGGATCTTTCCCTCATGGACGACGACCAGACAATGCCTACAATAAGAATAATGGAACACCATATCTTGGGTTTATGACTAATCATGCTTCGGCATCGCTACATCTTATTCCGCCGTATAGAGCAGACGTACTTAGCGGTAGAACTCCTTGGTATAATTCCTATGAAGAATACGCAAAAGACATTAGATTGATGGCAAAAGACCATTCTGTACTACCAGAATTTAAGATAAGTGATCATATGGACTATTACTTGAATAGCGGGTTCAAATCACAAAATAATAAATTTTTAGATTTAATCGGAGCTTCTCTTAACACTACTTCGAGCGCCGCAACTGAGACCTCAAGTTTCCAAAATCAATTTTTTACTATCTATTCTAATTCTGATTTTATGTCAAGGTTTGTTGAAATATCCGATGACCATAAGAAAAACGCTGTTGCAGTTCCATCAAAAATAAGATTAAAAGTTAACGCTGTTAAAAAATTGCTACCTTATCAGGGATTCTATCCAGCACTTAGGGCTGTTCAGTTGGGTCACTTATTCTCTTCTTCGTATTCACCATATTTAAGTGGATCTAGCGCAGCCACGGAAGCCGAGGCTCCCCAAGGGAGACTTGCTGCGCTGTATCAGCCATTCTTTGCTCCCGGCATTTTCTTTAATACAATTAAAGCAGGGATTGCAGTTGATTATCCTGTACATACTGGGTCTCTTCCGTCTAATTTAGCCGAAATGGGAGGGAGAACTGGACTTGCCATAACATCTATCCTAGGGGTTGATACAATATATTCCGCTTCCTCTACGAATTTAAATTTAATTACTGAAAAACCAAATTATTCATTTCCTTTCGAGGCAATTATAAATCCAGACAGATATTTGCCGATTACTGCGTCAAATGATTACAGAACCGCTGGAGAAATCCAGAACACCGTAGGTTATGCTTCTGGTAGTGTATATTTTGTGTATCCGCACTTCACTGGCTCTCTTGATACTGGAATTAGCACCGGTAGCTCATCTCCACGGTTAGGAGAGTCTTGGCAGTCGGGCGGGTCGTCTGGCAAAGCCAAGCCGGAATACTTCTTTAACTGGACGGGTCAGTCTGATATCAAATATTCATTGGCAGCCAATAATTTCTTTGCTGAAGTAGAAGAATTCTTCCTAGAAAGGAAGTCTCCAACGTCTTTTATATCAAAAGCTGAAAAAGATTTTAGATCCATGACATCTGGATCTGTGTATATAATGGATGTTGTTCTGTCTAAAACGGACGATTTCGTGTCCTATGAAGGTCCATCCGGATCATTCGAGTTTTATCCATTTACTGGATCTTCCGGGGTTCAGGCTGATCCTACTAATAGATTAGGCAGAGGTAGATCGGGAAACCCCAAAGTCTCAGTTCGAGGTATGCACTATGGACCCCCATATCTTGCACAGCCAAAATACTTCGGCAATACTATTAATGAGAGCGCTTTCTTTGAAGATCCATGCTATGCTATCCACACGCCTCCATACTTTTATGGAGATGCTGTTGCTAGGGTAGAGGTTAGACCTCATGAAATAGAAGATATGGTTGAGGGATCGAGTAGAAAGTTCGAGCTTCGGGACATATTGGCAAACGCAAAGGTTCTCACAAGGTATTTCAACACAAACAAGAAAGCAAAAGACTTGTTAGTTCCAACTAACTACGCACTCCCGGCGGCTAGTAACCAAATGCAAATTAGTTCTTCCGTAGATCTATTTGGAAGCCTCACATTAAAGCAAGTTAATTACAGCACTCAAAAAGACGAAGAAGGAAACTTTATTCCCGAAGGAGTTTCGACCACGGTACTGCAAGACTCACAAGACGCTTGGGTAATCGAGTCAAAATTTGAATGCCCATCAATTAATTTAAATGATATGGACGTGGCATCCCTAGGAGCAGGGCCTGACGGAAATGAAAAATATTACACCCGAGGTATTTGGAAAGGTTATGGACAGCCCCCAACTGGATCTGATGGCATATACTTGCAAATAAGAGAGTCAGCACCCCAGCGTGTAGCGTCTAAAACAATACTCAATGCTGCCTCAAACGCTCCTCTAACCGGATCTTTAATCAACGTTTGCGGATTCGAATCCGACAAGTTAAGAGTAGGCGAGATAGCGTCAGCAAGAGAAATTTCAGAAGCGATTGTTGCAATACCGATTAATTCAAATGGTGAATTTTATAGTATTGACCCGGCTATATTTTTACAACAGGTTATTAATATAGGAAACGGAGACCCAGCGATCAAGAAAGACCAGTTTGGAGCTAGGGACGATATAAACAGTACTTCAATAAGTCATATGATAAAGATGATGAAGAAATTTTATGTCCCACCTCAGTTTGATCCGATTAAAAATGGAAATGCTAGCCCAATTGTCATGTATATGTTTGAATTTAAACATCAATTAGATAAAGACGACTTGTCTTATATCTGGCAGAACTTGATGCCTGACATCGCTATGAAAGCAGAGCGAGATCATTCTATCATTGAGCATAATTTGAAGTCTAAATTTGAATTTTTCGGAAACGAACAGTATATTGACTCGCCATTTGTCAGCATATCAAGCGATATCCGATGGATGGTATTTAAAGTTAAGCAAAGGGGCAAAAACAATTATAACAATGTGACTAAAAAGTCAGAGAGAGGGTCGGGATTCTCATTCACGTCCAATAGTGAGTTAGCTCAATTCACATCATCTCCGGATAAAGAGTTGGATTACAGCTATAACTGGCCGTATGATTTCTTCTCCCTTGTTGAATTAGCTCAACTGGAAACATCCTTTGTATTTTCCCCAGCACAAATAACTACAAATGTTTCTGGAGTGCCGGATGTCGCCACCAATCAAGGACTTCCCGCTTCTCAACAGGGACCACCATCACAGACGACAGTCAACATTGATGACGCAGAATTAACACCATTTTAAAGCAAATTTGCTGAAGGAAGCTAATTACAAATAAGTTATGGAATTTTTTGATCGAAAACAAGAGGTTGTAGACATACAACTTACCCCTCACGGCAAATATTTGTTGTCGAAGGGTAAGTGGCGACCTAAATTCTATGCTTTTTTCGATAGGGATATAATATATGATGTAAAATACAGTGGTTATACAGAAAACCAAAAAGATGCATCGGATAGAATTAAGAGCGCGACAAGACCAAAATCGCAAGCAATAACATATGGCATTGAGTCCCAGTTTTCGAGAATCACACAAGAGTATAATGTTTCAGAACAACAGGGAACGTGGACACCACCAGCAGATTTAACTTTTGATTCGGTTTCCCCACCACCTCCCAATCTTAATCTTAAGGATCTCAATACTCCCTTGGGGAATTCAAATTTAAATTCCTCTTATTATCCTTCCTTTGCAGCTAATTTTTTTGCAGGAAATATATCTAGTTCTTTTGATAATTATACTGGATCCCTAGGACGGCGCGGAGAGGATATTCCACAGATAAATTGCAAAGTTAACTTTATAACAAAGGTAAAATCTGGAGGAGTTGTATTCAGCAGTAATGAAATACCAGCCACGGAAATGTTCCCAGCAGAGATTATTGAGCCGGGACTATCTGATGAGCCTGATGAAGATAGGATTTATAGCCCGGAAGTATACAAAGATGGTACATACATCAGCATACAAACAAAGCAGCTATTGTTTGATATCATAGAAAAGCATATACCTCTTGAGAAAGAAGATTTTGATTTAGAGGTATTTAAGGTTAATACATATTCTAAAAATGATGGAGGAACATCATATGAATTCGAGGCTTTTAACAAACTAAAGTTCATAAGAGACGACCTAGGTGACGAGATGGTTAATTATGGAAATTTAATATATAACAGACAAACAAAAGAGACATTCAATATTAATCATGGTTATGTAGAATATTATTTTGATTTAAGGACAGACAACGAAATAGAAATGCCGATTAATGTCCCGGCAAATATCGTTGAACAACCACCAAACCCAGAGGAGCCTTGCGCTGACGAATGATAGGAATAGAAAACTCCCAATTGAACATAAATGCTAAGGAAGAACTTGGCATAGGTATGCCCAATGTTGGCATCTCTAGCATAACTTTGTCCAATTCAATATCTTTGCCAAGAACAAAACAAGACCCACACATTGATCACCCCGATGAAGTCAGTGCTGCCTCTTTAAAGGATATAAAAGAGGCGCAAGAGAATACTTCTATGGATGTTTCTATAAAAATGATCTTTAAAGAGACTGTCGATGACGATGGTAATTTTTCTTTTTTATCAAAAAAGGATTTTCTAGAATATGTAAATATTTTTGTACTTCAATGTACAAGCCCCTCTAAATCGAGTCAGATTTCTAAAGATTATAATAAATTTCTAAATCCAAAAGATGGACTACTCTTTGTCAAATCTATTTCAGGAATCAAGACTGCAAAACTAAGTTTAATAAATTCTATACAGGGAAAAACAAATTTAACATTGAGCGCAACTTCCGGTATCGGAGATTCAAGAGAAAATACCCTAGGGATCAAGGCATCGGAATTAATTAAACAAATACCTTTTTCAAAAGAACAAGATTCTAATGGAAATATAATGTATAATATTCCCCTTGAGGTTAAATTTAACATTGACTCTAAGGTTGGCGGAGCAAGTGTGTCTTTCCTATCTTACTTTGCTTATGCATATTTTGATATCGAAAAGTTCTTGGAAGACACAAAAAGAACATTAGGGCCCGTATTTGATCAGATACCCATACCCACTGATGTCTTTGCAAACCACCTGATGGGAAATGTTGTTTCCGATATTGTCATATTAAACGGAAACATACAAGAGGAATCATTTGTTTTTGTCGACGGTGATAAAAAATATTACTCTGGAGCAAAACATTTAATGCCAGATGGTCAATATATGAAAGGCAAAACTCATCTGGCAATGAAGTCCTACAGTAGATCTGACTATCTGACAAAAAAGACCGTCCCAAATGCCAAGGTTGTCGACAACAGAGAATCAATAAAGATAGGAAAAGCCAATTTTAATTACGCAAGAATATCTGAATTTATAACAAACGATGATGTCACCAACAGCATGGCACAAAACTTTGGAACCGAAGGTCTTATAAAAAAGAAATACCCAATTGTATCTCATTTTTGGTGCGCATCCGATATTGGTGGTAAGAATAGATTCACTTTTTCGTTAGATATTTGCAACTTATTGAGAAAGAATACGATCTTTCCCGGTCTCCTAGAGACTATAAAGAAGACAGACCAATCAGCGTATATTAAGATTTTATCTAAGGTAAAAATACTAGATTTTAAAATATCAAGAATTAGAATAAAAAAAGAGCAGGTTGTTAGTTCTTATCTGACTAACACATCATTTTCTAAAAACGAGGTACCTCTCTTAATCGTACATTCCAAAGACACGGGATCTGGAAGATTAATTGAAAAAATAAGTTTTTCGGATCAAGTAGGACCAACTCGAACTGACGCTATAACTAAATTGGGAACGATTAGTGAAGTGTTCTTGAAAAATCAACAACAAGGTGTAAGAACATTTAGCGGAACAGATATAGCAATATCATCGGAAAATCAAGGAGAATATCAATACACTTTGACGCTGAAAGTTAAAGACCCCATGGCTGTATATTTACTAAAAAAAATTAATTCCTTAGAGCAGCTTTTAAATGGCAACGGCGGATCAAAGGGTTGGAATGATTATGTCAATTTGTCCAATTATCCACAGTATTCAGACGACATTCTCAATCGTTTCAATATTAATTTCCTTTCAGCATACAACAAATCGATAGCTTTAGTAAATGGGTCGACTTTTGTGTTCGACGTGGTGACAAAGTATGTATCTACATTGATGTTGTTGAACGCCGATGTAGATGCTACGTCCGAGGCAACGAAAGCCCTCAAGATGATACAATATCTTAGCAATATCTCTAGCCCGAATACCGGAAACCCAGCAGGGGTTCAGTTAGTTGCTAAAATGATAAATGATCTAATCGAAAAATTGCATACTGTATTGAAGCAGAATAGTAATTACAGAAAAACCAAAGACCTTGTTGGCGTTTCTGATCCCCATGCAAAATCTGAAACTCCAAACATTGTTAGTGGAGGCTTTTTCTCCTCGTTTGATCATGATCACATCTTTAAAAATACGTTCACAGCTAGGAAAACATCATTAAGATATCCAATTGGGTTTGACTTCCTATCGTTAAAAGAAGGATCAGCACCTGCAAATCTGGGAGGACTTAGGGTTGTAAATTCAAAAAATATAAAACAGAGATTTCTATTGGAAACAAAGAAACTCTTTAGCAGCCAAGACGCGGATATTGTAATCAAAACAAGTGGGCAAAATGCTACGATTTTTAACCCCGGTGATACAATAAACAACAAAAGGTTCTCTTACCTTGCCCCATCTTATGTATACTTGCCCAGAAGATCAGCATACAATGTCATGTCGAATGGTTCACTCAAAAATGAAGATGTTAATGAAATTAGTGATTTAATGTTGGATGTAATAAGGTATAACAATAATCCATCTAGTGGTTTTTCCTCTGCTGAGATTAGCAATGCAAAAGAAATCGACTTACCCAGCAAGACACAGAAAAGAAGAATCGATTTGATCAATTACTTCTCGGAAAAAGGCTGCACTTTGGAGAAGGTAGGTCAAGACATTGAGGTCATAAGAGATCTAGCTCCCATTGCTGTTTCTACGAAGAGGGGAGAAAACTCTAGCATAAGCCCAGCATCACTATACCAGACACCATTTAGACCAGAGGCTCGCTTTCAATTGCTTGATACCTCGGACAGAAACGAATTGGAAGCTTCTTCTAGGAGTGTAAAATTGTCTAATAA